>JAABUJ010001456.1_pt1 | contig 34872 bp, 35 predicted proteins | sample 5559131 | NCBI WGS metagenome assembly JAABUJ01 (sample SAMN10711875, study PRJNA513366) | rock metagenome | isolation source: Antarctica rocks | place: Antarctica: Victoria Land, Mt New Zealand nord | collected 2016-01-07 | reverse complement strand
AGCCGATGCGGCGACGAACTAGCGCGCACAGCCCTCTATGAGGCCGCACACTCCTTGCTGACGCGCAGCAAGAAGTGGTCGAGCCTGCGGGTGTGGGGGATGAAAATCGCCAAGCACCGTGGCATGGTGCGGGCTCGCGTCGCCGTCGCCCGCAAACTCGCCGTCATCCTGCATCGGATGTGGAGCGACGAAACCGAATTTCGCTTCGGCAAGGAGCCGGACGCCAAGCCCATGGTTTCGGCAACGGCTTGAGATCATCATGAAGCGCGAAGAACAAAGATTTCGCCCGAAGGGCTGAAGCAAGTTCGTTCCCGTGGGGGACGATCGGCAAGGCAACCTCGCTTAGAGTCCCGAACCCGCGGGTCAAACCGCGAGGTCGTGTTACAGATTGAGGTGTCTGGCCCGACTGACCCCCTCATGCGGCGGCTCCACGCCGACCGCGAAAAGAAGCGAGTGACCCGCGGGAACGTTACCAACCCTGAGCAGGACGGCTTGACACCCCATTCCCCAATCAGAGAGGACTCCAAGTCCGACAAGCTTCAACGTTCCGGTAAACGGTCGTTTGTGGGAGCAACATGCCTGCTCCCGACCCTACCCAGACGTAGCGCGGCCGCGACCCGCCGCCCAAAAGCGGTCGTTGGCCGTGCAGCTACGGCGATCAGCTTGTCGCACAATACGATCCCTAAGCACGCGACGATAGAACAGATCCGCTCTGCGGAGGGCGGTGCAGGACTGGGCCGCCCGGCATCAGGTCAGATAGCGACGAGGCTGGGTCGAGACGGCCAGCGAAGCGAGGCGGACGCCGCCTTTGGTGGCCTGCTGTGGCGAGGCACTTCGGGAGAGGGCCGACAAATATCCCGCGTTGAAGACGTCTCCCGCTCCGATCGTATCGACCACCGTCACGGCTGGGGCCGGAACGGCCAGCGTCTCCGAGCCATGGACTACTAAAGCCCCGGCAGGGCCTCGCTTGATCACCAGCACCGCATTAGGCGAAAGGCTGGACATGATCGAGCGTACGGCGGCACCCGTTTCGGTTACCCCCGTCATCCCCTGCGCCTCCATCTCGTTCAAAAGTACGTGCTCGCAGGACGGAAGCCAGTCACGGACCTGTGTGCGAACCGCCTCCGTCCAACCTCCCGCTGGCCAACCTGTGTCCAGGGCCACCACAAATCCTCGCTCCCGCAGCAGCGCGATCAGTTTCGGGTAGTCCGCGGTGAGGGCTGGCGTCACGAACGTGCCCGACAAGAGCGCCAGGGCGCCCGGAGTAACTGACGCGGGGAATTGCGCCTCGACGCAGGCCAGGTTGAATTGGCCGAGGTGCCCAACGGTGGTGAAGAAGGTCCGCTCGCCGTCCGGGTGCGTGATGCCGACCGAGACCGTGGTCGCTGCGGCGGTCAGCATGGGGTCGTCCTGGTCTGGGAACGCCGCAGCCAGCCAGTCGCCGAAAACGTCATGGCCGCGATTGGCGACGAGACGATAGGGCGTCCCGATCGCCTGGAGTGCGAGCGCCGTGTTTCCAGCCGCACCACCCACCCGCAGGTCGCCGTGGGGCAGGACCACTTCCGTGCCCGGCCTCGGCCAGGGTTCCTGCGGTCCCATGATGATGTCGACGTTGAGGTTGCCGATGACCAGGATCGCGGACGTCATAGGTCCCTCGTGATCTTCTTCGAGCGGACCGGCTGGCCGACGTCGAAAATCGTGCGGGCGGCTATCTCGACCAGCGTCTCCTGCAACGTCGGCAGCACGTCGAACACCGCAGCCATTCCCTGTCGAGGCGTGAAGGACAGGGTCGTCGTGTGGGCGATGGCCGGCTCGCCACTGACGTCGAACACCACAACCGGACAACCAGCGCTGGCGCACGCTGCCGCCAGAGCCGGTGTCAACGCCGCCGACGGCCCTGCCGCTCGCAACAGGATGACACCGACCCGCCCTGACAGCATCTCCATGGGCCCATGCCGCAGTTGGCCGCCTTCGAGCGCCAGCGCCGGGAGGCGCGCCAGTTCCATGATGCAGAGCGCTCCCGATTCCGCGACGCCCTGTAGTTCGGCTCGACCGGAGATCACGAAGGTCTCGGCCCCAGCGAGAACGGCGACCGCCGCCTCGGTCGGCACGGGCGCGGCAGAATTATCGAGCACCGTCACGGCGTCGTCGACGAGCTCGCCGAGGGCGCGCAACACGGCCAGATGCAGCGACAGCGACACTAGGATGCTACGGGTCGCCGCGAAGGCGCGCTCGGGCCCGCCGACCCCACAGAGGGAAGGGATTCGGCGAGCCAGCGGACCGTCTGCGTCAAGCGTAAGGCCGAAGCGCTCGTCGGCCCCCACGGGCCGATCGAGATAGGGAGCGATTTCCCCCGAGCCGCCCGACTGCGACACGAGGAGCACGGTGCGCGGCCGCGGCGGCAACGGCGTGAACAGGACTTCCGACAGAACCTCCGCCGAGACGTCAAGGCCCGCCTGCCTATAGAGCACCGCCGCGGTCCGGTTCACCCAGTGGGATCCCCCCATGCCGAGCAGAGTGAGCTGGCCGGTGCGACGGATGCTGTCGGCGATCTCGGCAGCGAGGGGTTGCGCAGCCGCGAAGGAGGCGTACGCGTCCGCGCGCTGACGCGCCATCTCCGCCCGGATCGCCTCGTATCCCGTCGATGTTTTCAAAACGGTCATCCTTTCACGCCGCCGGCGGTCAAGCCGGCCACAAGCGACTTCTGCAGCACGAAGGCGATGATGAGCGGGGGAACGGCCGTCAGAAGCCCAGCGGCCGCCACGAGCCCGAAGTCGGTCGCCCGCCCGGCTGCGAAGTCTGCGATGGTCACCGGCAGGGTCTTGGCGTTCGTGTTGCTGGTGAAGAGAAGCGCGAAGAAGAACTCGTCCCATGCGAGCAGCACCGCGAAGAGCGTTGCGGTCGACACACCGGCTCGGGCGAGGGGCAGCGTGACGTGCCACAGGGTCTCCCAGACCGAGGCGCCGTCCATGGCTGCGGCCTGCTCGATCTCCGACGGTACCGCGTCGAAGGAGGCCTTGATGAACCAGGCGGAGAACGGCGTCAGGATCGCGCAGTAGACGATGATCAGCCCCAATACGCTGTTCAGGAGGTGGAGGCTCGACAGCGTGAAGTAGAGGGGCAGCGCGAGCGCGACCGCCGGGGTCATGTACGTTGCCAGCACTCCGTAGAGCGTAGCCGAGACCCGGCCTTCGCGGTACCGCGAGAAGGCCCAGGCGGCGGGCACAGCCAGGACCAGGGACACCGCCGTGGCACCCAGCGAGGCCCCTAGACTGTTGCGTAAAGCCATCAGAAAAGCCTCTCCCGGACTGTTGGGAACGAGAGACAGCAGAGCCCGATATGCCGCCCATGTGATCCGGTGGGGGACGAGCGCCAGCGGCTTCACCGTCAAGTCTGCCGGTACAGACACACTCAGGATAAAAAGCCAGGCGAGTGGCAGCAGCGTCACCAGAACGAAGAGCCCAACGGCAACGTAGAGGAGCGCGGTTTGTAGGCCGGAGCGCCTCATGCGGAGCCCTCCTGACGAAGGATCCGGACGTAAAGTGTTACGAAGACCATGCTGACCAGCACCACGATCAAGGCGTAGGACGCGCCGGAGCCGACTCGCATGAAGCGGAAGGACTCCTCGTAGACGAAGAAACTCATCGTTTTGGTGGCGCTGGCCGGCCCTCCACGGGTCATGACGTAAACGATGTCAAAGACCTTGAGGGCTTCGATGGTGCGGAGCACCAGGGCGACCAGGAGCGGCGGCATGATCACCGGCCAGGTCACCGTGCGGAACCGCGCCCAAGCCTTGGCGCCGTCGAGGCGCGCGGCCTCGTACAGGTCGCGAGATGCACCCTGCAGCGCCGCGAGGACGATCAGGGTCACAAGCGGGTAGTTCTTCCAGACGTCGGCTACGATCACGGCGTTCATGGCGTCATCGGGAGCGCCGAGCCAGCTACGGTATTCGGCCATGACCCCGCCTTGGGTCAGCACCGCGTTGAGCACGCCGAAGTCGGGTTGGTAGACGAGGCGCCACATGATGGCGTTTACGATGGTCGGCAGGGCCCAGGGGAGGACCAACAGCTCACGGCACAAGGTTCGGCCGCGAAAATCCTGATTGAGCAGCAGCGCGACCAGCACGCCGAAAAGGGCCTCGAAGCCGACAGATAGGATCGTGAAATGGACGGTGTGACCGGCCGCGGCCAGGAAGTCCGGATCGGTCAGGGCATAGCCGAAGTTGTCGAGACCAACCCAATGTGCCGACGCGAGGCCGCCCGTGAGCCGCGCATTGGTGAACGCTAGACCGATCGTCAGTAGGATCGGGAAACCAGCCACCGCGATGACCACCGCCAACATCGGCGAGATCATCAGCCAGGGCGAGGGGAGGCCGGGGCGCCGCGGGAAGCTCAACGCGAGGATCTCTCTTCGAGTGGGCGGCTCATCTCCCGACTGCGAAGGACGGGCCGCTCCAGGGTCAGCGCGTATGAGCCGCGGCTTTGCTGGCCTCCGCCATGGCGGCCTCAGGGGTGGCCTTGCCAGCCAGGGCGTTCTCGATCTGTGCCTGGAGGATGGTCGAGACCTCCTGGTAGTTCACCACGGTTGGCCGCGGCGTCATGATGGCGATCGAGGTCTTGGCCGCGGCGACTAGGGGCTCCTGGTTCTTAGTCACGGCCGCATCGTCGTAGGACGACTTCCAGATCGGCAGGCTAAGCTGCGCGAACTTGTTCTGCTCCGGCTGAGAGGTCAGGAAGGTGATGTACTTCCAAGCCGTGTCTGGGTGTGTGGACCCTGAGGTGATGCCGAGTGCCATGGAGCCGTTGACTGCGGAGGCAGTGGATTTGCCCGCAACGCCGGGAGCCGGTTCCACCCCGACCTGGCCGACGATCTTGCTCTCGGCCGGATCGTTCGCCTTGGCGTACATGTATGTCCAGTTCAGCGCGAAGGCGGCGTCTCCAGCCGAGAACACCTTGCGCACGTCCTCCTCGCTGTATTCCTTGGAGTTGGGGTTGCTGATCCCGTCCTTGATGCTCGCGGTCATCCACCTGACCGCGTCCAGCGACCCGCCCTTGTCGAAGGCTGGCTTTGATCCGTCGTACAGGCCGCCGCCGTAGCCAGCCGCAATGGTCGCGTAGTCACAGATCACTGCCTCAGCCTGCGACCAACTACTCACGATCGGGAACTGGACGATGCCCTTGTCCTTGATGATCTTGGCATCCTGCGCCAACTCGTCCCAGGTCTTGGGCGGTTCGTTAATGCCAGCCTTCTTCAGCATCTCGGTATTGTAGAACAAGTATTTGGTATCGAGGATCCACGGCATCCCGAAGTACTTGCCGTCATAATTGACCGTCGCCCAGGCGCCGTCGAAGACGGTTGACTTGTCCAGGGTCTTGAGACGATCGCTCACGTCTAACAGCACTCGGTCCTGCGCGAAGGCTGCGGGCCAGATCACGTCGAAGAGGACCACGTCGTAGCCCGAGCCACCGGCGGCCTCGGAGGCGACGATCTTGTCGTACAGACCCTCGTACGGCACGAACTCAAGATTGACCGACACCCCCGGGTTGGCCTTCTGGAACTCGTCCGTCATTGCGCGGATGTCGCTGTCGCTGTAGGCGGCCTGCGTCATGAAAAGCGCATTGATGGTCTCAGCTGATGCTTCGCTTGGCGAAGCTGCGGCAAGCCCTACAGCCAGTCCGATCCCGAGAAGCCCAACAGACCATCTTTGCATTGTCTTTGCTCCGGTGAGCGATTCAACGACCGACGTTCAGGAGGTTAAATCAATTTGGTTGGTTGTAAACAGGGCTGCACAGGGTCGTGCGGTCCCGCTACAGGGTCTGGGCGCGAGTCGGAGACGAGTCGGTGGTGGTAAGACGCCCTGTAGGCGGGACAAACCTGGAATATGCTCGGTCACACAACCGTCGTGCCGTGATGGAGGCAGTGCGCCGTGTGGGTGCCCTGACGCGCGCTGAGATCGCCCGCGAGACGGCTCTGACGGGCCAGACCATATCCAATCTCGTGCGTGACCTGGAGGCGGGCGGTTTGCTCCGGGCCGAGGACCCGCGCCGTGGCGCGCGCGGGCAGCCTTCAGTGCCCTATCGGATCAACCCCGAGGGGGGATGGTCGCTCGGATTCCACCTCGACCATCGCTCCATCCGGGGGGCGCTGGTCGACCTGACCGGAGAGCCCGTCGCCGTCGCGAATCGCGACACGCTTCAGCCTTCGCCGGACGATGCGGTCGCGATACTGCCGGGCCTCGCGCGCGATCTGATTGCCTCCGCCCGGGTGCTCCCAGACCGGGGCCTGGGTGTCGGCCTCGCCCTGCCGGTACGCTTTGGCTTGGGACCTATCACCACCGCCGGCCCCACCACGCTGCCCGGATGGGACGATCCAACGGCAGTGGCAAGGATCTCGAAGGCGCTGGCCCTGCCGGTGCTGGTGGAGAACGACGGCACGGCGGCCGCGATCCGCGAGAGAATGGCCGGCGTAGCTCACCAGATCGACAGTTTCGTGTTCCTGTTCGTCGACGACGGCCTGGGAGCCGGCATGTTCCTCGGCGGGCAACCCTGGCGCGGCGCCTCGCGCAATGCGGGAGAGATCGGCCACATGATCATTGAGCCCAACGGTCTGCCCTGCCCCTGCGGCAATCGCGGGTGCCTTGAGCGCTATGTCTCGCTGCGGGCGGCATATGAGGCCGTCCTCGACGACCCTGACAGTGGCTCGCCCGAACGTCTCGAGGCACTCGTGGGGCGCGGCGACCCCCGTCTTCGAGCCTGGGCGGTCGCTGCCGGTCGCTTCCTGGCGCGCGCAGTGAACGTGATCGAGTCCACGCTCGACCCGGAGACGATCGTCATCGGCGGCCCGACACCCCCGGGTCTCGTGGACTGGCTGATCAAGGCCGTCGAGCCCTTGCCAGTCTCAGTCGGATCGCGGTCTAACCGTGCCAATCCCCGACTCATGCCGGGAGGCACCGGAGCCAATCTCGCAGCGCTTGGCGCTGCCTCCCTTCCCGTTTTCGATGAGATCAATCCGCGTTTCGAACTTCTGTTTAAGCGGTGAATTCGACCTCGCACCAGCCTGAGCGAAGTCCGTGTTCTCGGCTCGCCCTGCTAAGCGTTCAGGCTGAGAGCGACCCAACGTGGACAGTCAGCGATATTTTCCGTTGCTCTGAAGCGGACATTCGTCCGGCGTTGTCACGATGGAAAGGCTGCCTCGCACGGGCGGCGGCTACCGTCCGTCGCTCGCATCGGGAACATGGCTCGTGAAGGAGACGAGACATGGCATTCGACATCGACATGACGGAGCTGGTGCGCCTAGAGGCCACGTTCACGGCGGGCACCCCGCTCTATGTCCTTAACCTGCTGCGCTTCCGCACGAACGCTGAGTATCCCGAAGGCATCGCGCCGGTAGGCGAGACAGGACGGGAGGCGTACTTCAACGGTTACGCTCCCGCCTTCCGCGCGGTTGCCCGGGATCGAGGCGTGGTGGGCGTGAAGCCCGTCTGGATCGGCAGCGTCGCCGCATCGATCGTCGGCGCGCCCGGCGAGCAATGGGATGCCGTCGCAATCATCGAGTATCCTTCGGTGGCGCATTTCCGCCAAGTCGTCGACACCGACGATTACCGTGTGCGTGCCGAACCAATGCGCAAGGCGGCACTTGCGGATTGGCGCCTCATCGCACAGGCGCGAATGGACATGCCGGCATGAGCGGCGCGGCCTTCAAGGCGGATCGTTTGGCTTCCCCAAGTCACACGACCGCGTGGATCGAAGCAGGTCCAGCGGACGGGCCGCTGATGATCTTCATCCATGGCTGGCCGGAACTCGGCTTGGTCTGGCGCGTGCAGCTCGCGCATTTCGCCGCCGCCGGGTGGCGTTGCGTTGCACCCGACATGCGGGGGTATGGCGGATCCTCGGTGCCAACCGCGGTCGCTGATTACGCTGGCGTCGCGATCGTCGGCGACATGCTCGCGCTGCACGATGCGCTTGGCGGCGGGCCGGCGGTTTGGGTCGGACACGACTGGGGAAGCGCGATCGTCTGGTCTCTGGCGGCGCATCACCCGGCGCGGTGCCGCGGCGTCGCCAACCTTTGTGTCCCCTATTTCGCCCGCGGCATGACACTGAGGACGCTCGTGTCGGTGGTTGATCGCACGCTCTATCCGGAGGGCGAGTATCCGGTCGGACAATGGGACTACTGGCTCTACCACCGAGAGCACTTCGCGCAGAGCGCAGCCGACCTCTCGGCGGACGTTGGAGCGACCGTGTCCGCGCTGTACCGCGCCGGGTCGGCAAGCGGCTTCGGCAAGCCGGCGCGGCTCGCCGGCATCCGGTCGCAGGGTGGCTGGTTCGGGGCGGCGCATCGGGCACCGGCCTTGCCGCCGGACACCGACATCCTCAGCGAAGCCGACTACCGCGCGTTCGTGGCGGCGTTTGAACGGACCGGCTTCGCCGGGGCCAATGCTTGGTACCTCAACGATGATGCCAACGCGGCCTACGCCGCCGAGGCGCCGGGCTTCGGCCGCCTGACACTGCCCGTGCTCTTCATCCATGCCCGATGGGACACGACGTGCGAGACCGTGCACAGCCGGCTCGCCGACCCGATGCGTGCCGACTGTACTGACCTGACGGAGGTGACGATCGATGCCGGGCACGAGGTCATGAAGGAACGGCCCCTCGAGACGAACGTGGCGCTGGCTGATTGGATCGCCAGGAAGATCGCAGCCTAGCGCTGCCCGGTTTTGGACAACGGCGGATGCCGTTTCAGGAAGGCGATGACGGCATCGACCCGCGGCGGACTGAGCCGCGTATCGCGCCGCACGATCGAAACCGGCGTCGCGGCTGCCCGCCACGCCGGCAGAACCTCGATCATGGCGCCGGTCGCCAGAGCACCTTCTGCGAGGAACATGGGGGCGCTGACGATGCCCAAGCCATCCAGCGCCGCCCGCCATCCGGCCTCGCCGTCGTCGAACACGAACCAGGGGTCCGGCACGAACCGTCGCGGCTCGCCAGAACCGGGATCGCAAAGGTGCCACGGACGGATCATTCCGTTGTGCGTCGTCCGGAACCCCATCACGCTCTGCCTCGACAGATCCTCCGGCCTCCGTATAGCCTCACGTCGTTCCAGATAGGAAGGCGCGGCGCACAGGATCCAAGGGAATACGAACCATGGCTGTTGGAGATGACCGGGAACGGTTTCCAGCGGGCCGGACCGGATCGCTAGGTCGATCCCGTTATGGGCGAGATCGACGAGATCGTTGCTCGCCCGAAGATCGAGCCGTATATCCGGATGCTCGTGGGCGAAGATGCCCAGCAGGGGCACGAGGCAGTGACGTAGAAACGCTACCGGCGCGGTGATGCGCACCCATCCCGTGTCGCCCCCGCTCGCCAATCTGCTAAGCGCACCTTCCATCTCGACGAGGCCGCGGACCGCTTCCCGTGCCGGGCCGATCAGCCTCTGCCCGTCCTCAGTTGGTGACAGCGCGTGCGTGGAGCGGTGGAGCAGCCTGATACCGTGCGCCGCTTCGAACCGTCCGATCAGCCGTGACACTGCTGATACTGACAGGCCCAAGCGCCGGGCAGCCTCTGCGAACGACCCGGCATCCACCACGGCAAGAAAACACCGGAGTTGGGCGAGGGTGAGATCGGGAGTGGGTGTCATGGCGCTTGCAAGATTTCGGTAGTGTACCGGTAGCACAACCCGTCCGGAACCTGCGCGCCGACGCTTGAAGTAAGGGCCGCGCCTTTAGGCAAGGGTCTGCTTCGGCATCATTGGGCCTCGGAGCGGACAGACTGCACGCCACCCGGATCCGACATAGCTGCGAAGCGTTCTCTCAAACGTTGGTTTTTGGGAAAACCAGCGCCTCACAAAACGAACGCACCGCGTCACTCTGAACGCATGTTCCTGATAATCGTTCTTCTAATCATCGTTCCCTTGTGCGACTCTGCGTCGAGTTATGGGAACACACGCGCTCGTCGGATATGCCGGGTCTCGACCCAGGACCAGAAGCCCGAGCTGCAACTCGACGCGCTGAAGCGGCGGGCTGCGGCAAGCTCTTCGTCGAGAAAGCGTCGGGCGCCAAGGAAGACCGTCCACAGCTCCAGGCGGCCCTCGACTATCTACGCGCCGGCGACGCGCTCGTGGTTTGGAAACTCGACCGCCTTGCCCGGTCCATGAAGCAGCTCATCGAAACCGTCGACCAGCTCAAGGCACGCGACATCGGATTCCGCTGGATAACCGAGGCGATCGACACCACGACGGCAGCCGGCGAGCTGTTCTTCCACATCTTCGGCGCCTTGGCCCAGTTCGAGTGCTCCATCATCCGTGAGCGCACTAACGCCGGGCTGAAGGCTGCCCTCGCCCGGGGCCGCAAAGGCGGCCGTCGGCCGAAGGTCAAGCCCGACGGCGTCCGCGCGGGCCTGTCGCAAACTCCTGAGCAGGTCGCAATTCGGGCCCGGCCGTTTCTGTTTTTACCCACTGTTAACCTCTGAAAGTCCGAAGCAGAACTCGAGCAGCCGGTTCTCCTCGACGACGGTCCAGGCGCCCGCAAAGACGAAGCCCTTGCGCAGCCACAGCATGGCCTCGAACCCCTGGATGGAGCGCCGCGCCGTGTTGAAGCTTCGAAAGCCGCCGACCTTTGGCATCGCGTTCTTGACCCGGAAATGGTCGCTCTCGATCCCTTGCTGGAGGTGCTTCGTCACGTAGTGGACGGGATCTTGGGACAGCAGGCCTTCCTTCCTCGCTGCTGCGAGGGCGGGCGGATAGATGCCCGCGCCGACCGTGCCGATCCGATCGGGCGACAGCAGAGGACCCTCTTTCAGCGCCTTGCGGAAGAACCGCTTGGCGGCGTCGAGATCGCGCTTGGCGGTGAGGAGGAAGTCGACCGCCTCGCCGCGCTTGTCGATGGCGCGATACAGGTAGCGCCACTTACCCCGGATACGGACATAGGTCTCGTCGACGCGGATCGATCCGCAGTAGGGCTTGCGGAACGAGCGCAGCCGACGCTCGATCACAGGCGCGTAGGTCAGCACCCAGCGGTTCACGGTGCTGTGGTCGACCTCGAGGCCGCGCTCGAGCAGCAGCTCCTCCATATCGCGGTAGCTCAGCGGAAAACGCAGATACCACGACACCGCCTGTACGATCAGCCCCGCCTCGAAGTGGCGCCCCTTGAAGTCGTCCTTCGACCGGCGCTTCAGCTTGGCGGCGATAGCGGACAGGATCATGGAAACCTCCGGACGGGAAGCGGCAAAGTCGTCCGGCGGGGCTAACGAACCGTCAACACCAGAAGTTTGCGACACGCCCCTCCTGATCGGTTCGGATCGCATGAGGGTCATTCGACCTGCGCGGAGCCGATCGCCGCGACCACTTCGGCGGGCACTTCGAGTGGGGACAGATGGCCAACGCCGGGGAGCACGGTGAACTCGGTGCCCGGAACCACCTTCCCAAACGCAGCCCGGAGCGAAGCCTCGGTCTCGATGTTATCAGCACCGCCGACAATAACATGCACCGGCACGGTGATCCTGGAGGCTTCCGCGCTGATGTCCTGCGTCATGCCCTTCTCGGGCCAGGCGCGCTTCGCGTCTGGCGACCCGGACAGGATATCCTCGACGACCTGCTCGCGATGCGCCTGGGACAGCGGACGGGCCGCCAGGATGCCGACCACCTGCTCGGCGCCTTCCCGGGCCTGGTACGAGGCGAGCATCCCCTGGCGCTGCTCTTTCGGCACACCGAGGGAGGTCGGCGGGGCCGGCGCAATCAGGATCAGCTGTTTCAAGCCTTCTGGCCTCCGCGCGGCGACGAGTTGCGCCACCTTGCCGCCCATCGAATGGCCGACGATGGTGAACTCCTCCAGGCGGAGGGCGTCGACGACGCCGATCACGTCGTCGGCGAGCGTCTCCAGCTCATGATCCGTGGCATCCTTGTTCGACCGGCCCCAACCGCGGAAGTCGATCGCGATGCAGCGAGCGACCCTGGACAGGTTCTCAATGACAGGTCCCCAGGTACGGCTCGAGCCGCCCCAGAAGTGCAGGAAGACCAGGGCGGGGCCTCCCTCGCCGACGTCGACCACGTTGACGTCTACACCGTTCACGTGAAGGACGCTTTGCTCGCCTGACATTATCGTACCTCTCGCCTCGGGGCTAATCGGCCTTCGCAAGGACATGGCGAGCAGACCGGGGAAGCCGGGCGCGGCCAAGGTCGGGCCGAGCGCCGGAAGCTGAACCCTCACATTTCCTTGGCTGGTCTTAAACGACATAAATCCCTCGAAAGCTGCCATGGAGTTAGCGGCAGGCAGCGCGGGGGGATGCGCGGTCAGGTCACCCATGGGCGTAAGCCCGGGCCGCGCGGCGCACGGCCTGTGGCGACCGGCCGAACAGGCGCAGGAAGCTGCGCCGCATGCTCTCGGCGTCGCCGAAGCCGACCTGCTGGGCAATCAGCTCGATCGGCTCCCGGCTGTCCTCGACCCGGGGGCGGGCGACCTCGGCGCGCAAGCGCTCGACCGCCCGCGCCGGCGTCTCGCCGGTCTCCTTGAGGAAGATGCGCGAGAACTGTCGGCTACTGACGCATGCGGCCCCGGCCAGACGCTCGACCGAGAGATTCTCGTGCAGGTGGCTGCGCGCATAGGCGAGCGCCGCCCGGATCCGACCGGAGGCGGGCTCCAAATCGAGAATGGTCGAGAATTGAGACTGCCCGCCCGGTCGGCGATGGTAGACGACGAGGTCACGGGCTACCGACTTGGACAGCTCCGTCCCGAAGTCCGCCTCGATCATGGCCAGGGCCATGTCGATACCGGCCGTGATGCCCGCCGACGTCCAAACCTTCCGATCGGTGACGTAGATCCGGTCGGCATCGACCGACAGGCTCGGGAACCGCGATCGCAGCAGGGGCGCCCAGCGCCAGTGCGTCGTGGCGCGATGCCCGTCCAGCACGCCGGCCTCGGCGAGGTAGAAGGCCCCCGTGCAGACGCTCGCCATGCGCCGCGTGGCAGGCGCGAGCGATCGCGATAGGCTGGTGGTCCCCGGATGCCGTTCGGGCAGATGCGCCTCCGGCCCGCCCACGACGATGACCGTGTCGCCGTGGCCCGCCCTGGCGGGTTCCAACGTTTCGATAGAGAGGCCGGCGCAGCCGAGCACTGACCCGCCCGCACTCGAGACTACACCGATGTCGTAGGGGGCGCCGTATAGCTCGCGGGCGAAGGTGAACGCGCACATCGGGCCGCTCAGATCGAGCAGCTCGAAACCGGGGGCGACGACGAAGGAGATCCTGCGCGACATCATGTGTGGCTCCTCAACACCCGGCGAAGCGTCTCCCGACGGTTTCCACCCGTGGGGTGGACACCCCTCCGTTCTGACGACTATGGCTGGTTCTAAGAGTCTTATGTCCTTTCTGCCACACCGGATTGGTCGCATCTTCTCGGCATTGTTGAAGAAAAGGAGACGCCCGATGGACGCGACCGACCTTCCCTCGCTCAGCCATCTTCGGTCGGCCACCACGCTGGAGGGCGCGCCGCCTTTCCACGTCAGCATCGTCGTCGGACCGGGCTTCGTGCCCATGGACATAGTCGGCGTGCAGACGGTCCTAGGTCTCGTGCCCGGCGCCAAAATCCACCTGTTGTGGAAGACGGACGAGCTAAGCGCGCCGTCTCATTGCCTTCACAGGCACGCTGGGTCGTCAGCAGTCGCGCGATCGTACGTGCCGACGGCATCCTCAAGGGACGCGGTTGATCTCCCGACGCTTTGACACTCCGCCGTTTGCGGGTTCTCTATTCCGACACAGCGCAGGCTGCGCGAGAATTCCGCATCACGGATGCGCCGCCCAATGAAGTGGCGAAGATGGCGCAGTTCCATCGTCCAAGCACCAAGGGAGGGGCAGCCTTCACACCGTCCTGTTCTTTTCGTCGGGTCGGCCGCAAGTTGCGATCACGGCCTGCGCGGCCGCGAGCCGGGCGATGGGCACGCGGAAGGGCGAGCAACTGACGTAATCGAGGCCCTGGTGCTCACAGAAGGCGATCGAGGCCGGGTCGCCGCCGTGCTCGCCGCAGATGCCGAGCTTGATGTTCGGCCGGACCGCGCGGCCCCGCTCGGCCGCCAGCGCCACGAGTTCGCCGACGCCTTCCTGGTCCAGCGTCACGAACGGGTCGGAGGCCAGGATGCCCTTCGCCGTGTAGGCTCCCAGGAAGGAGGCCGCATCGTCCCGGCTGATGCCGAGCGTCGTCTGGGTGAGGTCGTTGGTGCCGAAGGAGAAGAATTCGGCAGAGCCCGCGATCTCGCCGGCCTTCAGGGCTGCCCGCGGGAGTTCAATCATCGTGCCGACGGTGTAAGGCACTGTCACGCCGGTCTCCTCCGCGACGGCGCCGGCCATCGCGACGATGCTGCCCCTGACGAGGTCGAGTTCCGCCAGGGTCATCACCAGCGGCACCATGATCTCCGCCTCGACGGGCCGGCCGGAGCCCCGGCCGGCCTCGACGGCCCCCTCAAAGATGGCGCGGGCCTGCATCTCGGCGATCTCCGGGTAGGCGATGGCGAGGCGCACGCCGCGGAACCCCAGCATGGGGTTGAACTCGTGCAATTCGTCGGCGCGACGGCGGACCTTGTCGGCCGTGATCCCGAGCGAGGCAGCCACCTCGTCGGTCTCCTTGGCGGTGTGGGGCAGGAACTCGTGCAGCGGCGGGTCAAGCAGGCGGATCGTCACCGGCAGGCCCGACATGATGTCGAAGAGCGCCCTGAAGTCCTCCCGCTGCATGGGCAGGAGCTTGGCGAGCGCGGCCCGCCGTCCGGCCTCGTCGTCCGCCAGGATCATCTCGCGCACCGCGACGATCCGGTCGCCCTCGAAGAACATGTGCTCGGTGCGGCACAGGCCGATGCCCTCCGCGCCGAACCGCCGCGCGGCTTGCGCGTCGGCCGGCGTCTCGGCGTTGGCCCGCACCTTCATGCGGCGGATGCCGTCGGCCCAGTCCATCAGCGTCGAGAAATCGCCGGAAAGCTCCGGCTCCCGCAGGGGGACGCAGCCGCGCAGCACCTGGCCGGTCGAGCCGTCGACCGTGATGACGTCGCCCTTCCTCAGGGTCACGCCGGCGCAGGACATCGTGCCGGCCACGGCGTCGACACGGATCGCGCCCGCGCCCGACACGCAGGGTTTGCCCATGCCCCGCGCCACCACCGCCGCGTGGCTCGTCATGCCGCCGCGCGCGGTGAGGATACCCTCGGCGGCGTGCATGCCAGTGATGTCCTCGGGGCTGGTTTCGGCCCGCACCAGGATGGACTCGCGGCCGGCCGCCTTCGCGGCCTCGGCCTCCTCCGAGGTGAAGACTATCTCTCCCTGGGCAGCCCCCGGCGACGCCGGCAAGCCGGTGGCGATGAGGTCGCGCGGCGCTTCGGGGTCGAGCGTCGGGTGCAGCAGCTGGTCGAGCGAGCCCGGATCTATGCGCCGCACCGCCTCCTCGCGGGTGATAAGCCCCTCGCCCGCCATGTCGACCGCGATCTTCAGCGCCGCCTTGGTGGTGCGCTTGCCGTTGCGGGTCTGCAACATCCACAGCACCCCGCGCTCGACCGTGAACTCTATGTCCTGCATGTCGCGGTAGTGGCGCTCGAGGAGCTCGCTCGTCGCCACGAAGCTCTCGAACACCTCCGGCATCACGGTTTCCAGCGACGGCCTGTCGGAGCTCGCCCCGACGCGGGCCGCCTCCGTCATGTTCTGCGGCGTGCGGATACCCGCCACGACATCCTCGCCCTGCGCATTGACGAGGAACTCGCCGAAAAGCTCGCGCGCGCCCGTCGAAGGGTTGCGCGTGAAGGCGACGCCGGTCGCCGACGTGTCGCCCATGTTGCCGAACACCATGGCCTGGACCGTCACGGCCGTGCCCCAGGACTCAGGAATGGCGTTGAGGCGCCGATAGGTCTTGGCGCGGCCGTTCATCCAGGACGAGAAGACGGCGCCGACCGCGCCCCAGAGCTGGACCATCGGATCCTGCGGGAAGGGTTCGCCCGTCGCCGACAGGATCTTCGCGTGATAGCGCCCGATCACGTGCTTCCAGTCCTCGCCGGACAAGTCCGTGTCGAGCACGAATCCCTTGCGCTCCTTGAAAGCTTCCAGGATCTCCTCGAATCCGTGGATGGACAGGTCCAGCACCACGTTGCAGTACATCTGGATGAAGCGGCGGTAGCTGTCATAGGCGAACCTTTCGTCGCCGGCCGACTTCGCCAGGGCCACGACGGTGCGGTCGTTGAGGCCGAGGTTCAGCACCGTGTCCATCATGCCCGGCATGGAGGCGCGGGCGCCGGATCGCACCGACACGAGCAGGGGCGCCGCCTCGCCGCCGAAGCGGCGCCCGGTCAGCCGCCCCACCTGCTCCAAGGCCGCCGCGACCTCGCCGGCCAGCGTGTCGGGATAGTGCCGGTCCTGCGCGTAGAAGTGGGTGCAGACCTCGGTCGTTACCGTGAAGCCGGGCGGCACCGGCAGGCCGAGGTGGGCCATCTCGGCGAGGTTGGCGCCCTTGCCGCCGAGGAGGTCGCGCTCAGCGCCGGAACCTTCGGCCACGCCGCCGCCGAACGCGTAAACCCACTTCGTCATCTTCAACTTTCGCATCAAGGGGTACAACGACGGCTAGGTCGATCTGTATAGGCGGACCAAAATCAGGCTACGCGGCGGAGCAAGTCCAGACCACTGCGATCAACCTCTGTGATGTAATCGCCCGTTTGGAGGAGCTGTCTCCTGTCGATAGCGGAACAGGCGACCGCTCGAATGCGGATTGAGCGGCGCCGGAGTGGCTTGGCTTGGACTTGCCCTCTACATGCGTGGGAGCCGCTCAACGATCAGCCGACTGACTCTTCGACCCTGGCGATGTCGGCTCGGTCGTCCTCGTGCGACGGGTGGCCGTCCGGCTGCTCGCCCTGCACGACCGGGGTCCCATACAGGAAGAACTCCTTGGGAAGATCGGAACCGATCCAGATGATGCCCTTGGCGATCTGCGAAGCGCTCCAGCGCACCGGCTTCCAAGCAGGGTCGAAGATCAAGTAGCCGGCATCTCCGAACAGTTCGATCCTGTTCCCGCCCGGCTCGATCACGTAAAGAAATAGCGCTTGGCTGATGCCGTGCTTGCCGGGCCCTGCCTCGACGACAATGTCGTTCTGGATGCAGAGCTCGGCGACGTCCATCAGGTGCTGGGGAATCCCGTACCAGAAGGCCACGTGGTGGAGGCGACCGCGGCTTCCGGTCGGGTCCCGCATGAAGGCGACATCGTGAGCCAGTTGAGTGGTGCGCGTCCACGCCGCCATCTCGATCCCGTCGTCGCCCACAACGTGCTCGCTGAGGCGAAAGCCGAGGTGGTCGATCATGGCATCCTTGTTCGACGTCACGTCGGAGCAAAGATAGTTGACGTGGTCGAGGCGTCGCACCGGGATGCCGCGCGCCGGCCGCCTGGAGGGCCGGTTGAGCAGTGCCGTCCTGTCCTCAGGGGCCACGGTCGCATACTCGACGTCCCAGACGAGCTTCATAGGGTGGCCATCGGGTGTGTGAAACAGGTAGGCTGGGCCGTGACCGAATTCCCCGTCGATCCAGCCGTCTCCCAAGCCCTCCGCCTCTAGGACCTTGGCGCGACGATCGAGCGCTTGGCGCGAATGCGTGCGGAACGTCGAAACGCCCGTGCCGGCCTGGGCAGCCCCAGTGACCTTCAAAGAATAGGCATACGGGTCCTCGTAGCCGCGCAGGTAGGTCGAGCGCCCGTCCTGCCTGACCACGTACATCCCGAGCAGGTCGGAGAAAAACGCGACGCTCGCTTCCCGCTTCGGCGACAGGATCTCGACGGCCGCGAGATGCGCGATCTCGAACAGCGGCTCGGCCTGCAGGGGTTGCGTGTCCGGCATGGTTTCCCTCCCGTTCCCTGGTGGAGGACGAGTGTCGCTCGTCCCCTTAGGAACACATGCTACGGCCCGATATTTCGTCAGTCAATAAAAACTTCGTCAGTCAATAAAAACACCGTCTAGCCTCGGGATCCAGAGTCGCCTGACGCTCGGCCGCGGTTGACGACGATCTGGTCCAGCACCGCGAGCGTCCGCTGAATGTGGCTGGCCGCCAAGCCGCAAGCTGCATCGACGTCCCGCGCCACCGTCGCTTCCATGATGGCCTTGTGCTCCGCATGCACGTTGCGCGGCACCACGCGCCCCGACGCGAAAGTAATTCGCCTGTACCGCTCCGCCTGCTGAAACAGAAGGTCGTGGATGCGGTTCAGCCAGCGCGACGGGCAAGCGGAGATCAGCGCCTTGTGGAACGACCGGTTCCGATCCTCCCACTCGCCGTAAATCTCTTCCAAACGTTCCGGCAACTGTTCTTCGACACGGGACAGGCGGTGGTAAGCCGCAACGACCCGGCCCTCCCACTCGTCGTCGCCAGACCTGATTGACCGGCGCAGAGCCTCGACCTCGACAATGCGCCTCACGTCGCACAGGTCGGCGAAGTCCTCCCGCGAAGTCGGCGCGACCCGAAAGCCGCGCTGCCCTTCGAAGGTCACGAGGGCTTCCCCGGCCAGGCGGGTGAGGGCTTCCCGTAGCGTGCTGCCGCCAAGGCCGTAGCGCGATTTCAGGAGATCCGTGGGCAGCTTCATCTCCGGCGGGAGCGTGCCGGCCAGGATGTCCTGGCGCAGCACGTCGTAGGCGTGCTCGGTAAGCGTGCGAGCGCCCGCCTCCTCGACCGCTCCTTTGCGCGGCCGAATGACGGCTGTCCTCTTCATCGTCGCTGTGGGGGGCTTCATTGCTGGCACCTGAAAGGAGGTCAACCGAAGCTAGGCCATCCGTGCACGGCCGCCAATGGACTCGTCGTATGTGTCAGACGAAATACCGATTTTCGAGTTGACAGACGATATTTCGTGAGTACCCTGGGCGCTGTCAGGAGGTTGCTTTGGCTCTCATCCAACATCGCACCGAGGCTGGCCGGGGCGCCCCTGTCGCCGCAAGCCTTTCAGAGGCGGCCGATCGCCTATTCGCGGCCGCTGAAGGTTTACCCTGCGATCCGGTTCGCGACCTCCTGCCTGCAGGGGACCTCGATGCCGCCTATGCCGTGCAGGACATCAATACCGAACGCGCGCTCGCGGCGGGCCGTCGCCTGGTCGGCCGCAAGATCGGCCTCACAGCGCCCGCCGTGCAGCGGCAACTCGGGGTCGACCAGCCTGATTTCGGCATGCTGTTCGCTGATATGGCGGCCGGCGAAGGCCTGCCCATCGCACCCAACCGGGTGATGCAGCCGAAGATTGAGGCCGAGATTGCCTTGATCCTGGATCGCGACCTCGATCACGAGTTTCCTACGGTGGCGGACGTCATCCGGGCCACCGCTTATGCCGTCCCCGCATTCGAGGTGGTGGGCAGCCGGATCAAGAACTGGGACATTTGGATAACCGACACCATCGCCGACAACGCATCGTCCGGTCTGTTCGTGCTCGGCGGCCCCGCGAGGCAGCTCGCTGGCCTAGATCTGCGCGGCACCACCATGGTGATGTGCCGTGACGCGATTGTCGTCTCGGATGGCTCCGGAGCGGCTTGCCTCGGCCACCCGCTGAATGCGGCCGCTTGGCTCGCGGGCGAGATGAGCCGACGGGGGCGACCGCTGCGGGCCGGCGATGTGGTGCTGACCGGCGCGCTCGGGCCCATGGTGCCGGTCTCGCCGGGGAATCGCTTCGTCGCCGAGATCGGCGGCCTCGGCCGCGTGTCGGCCGATTTTGCAGCGGAAGGCTGACATGAGCAAGATCCCGGTCGCGATCATTGGTTCCGGCAACATCGGGACGGACCTCATGATGAAAGTCCTGCGCCTTTCGAACACGTTGCGATTGGGCGCGTTCGTCGGGATCGATCCCGACTCGGACGGACTCAAGCGGGCCGAACGGCTGGGCGTGCCCGTCACGGCGACCGGCCTCGACGGTCTGCTCGCCTTGCCTGGGTTCAACGAAATCGAGATCGTCTTCGACGCCACCTCGGCCAGCGCCCACCCACGCCACGACGCCGCCCTGCGGGCGCGAGGCAAGCAGGTGATCGACCTGACCCCGGCCGCGATCGGTCCCTACACCGTTCCGGCCGTCAACCTCGACCAGCATCTGAACGCCGGCAACCTCAACATGGTCACCTGCGGTGGCCAAGCCACGATCCCGATCGTGGCCGCGGTCAACCGCATCGCCAAGGTCCACTATGCCGAGATCGTGGCCTCGATCGCCTCCCGTTCGGCCGGACCGGGCACGCGGGCCAACATCGACGAGTTCACCGAAACGACGGCCCGCGCCATCGAGGTCGTCGGTGGTGCGGCCCTCGGCAAGGCCATCATCGTGCTCAACCCTGCTGAGCCGCCGCTCGTCATGCGCGACACCGTCTATTGCCTGTGCGAGCCGGCCGATGAACCCGCGATCGAGGCCTCCGTGGCCGCCATGGTTGCGACCGTCCGGGACTATGTGCCCGGCTACCACCTCAAGCAGGCGGTGCAGTTCACTCGCGTAGGGGGGGACGGGACTGCCCAGCCACCAAACGTTGAACCCGGCTTCGTCGGGTTGAAGGTCAGCGTCTTGCTCGAGGTGGAGGGGGCCGCCCACTACCTGCCGGCCTATGCCGGCAACCTCGACATCATGACCTCGGCCGCCCTTCGGACCGCCGAGCGCCTCGTGCAAGTGCGGATGGGGGGGAAGGCAGCGTGACCCAGGCCAGGGCCCATTCCAAGCTTTACCTCCAGGACGTCACGCTGCGCGACGGCATGCACGCGATAAGGCACTGCTACAGCCTCGCCCAGGTCCAAACCATCGCCGGCACCCTCGACGAAGCGGGCGTCGACGCCATTGAGGTTGCGCACGGCGATGGCCTTTCGGGCTCCTCCTTCAATTACGGCTTCGGAGCCGCGGACGATGCCGAGTGGATCGCGGCAGCCGCGGAGGTCGTCGCCCACGCCCGCCTGACGACGCTGCTGCTGCCCGGCGTCGGTACGGTCCGCGATCTCAAGCGGGCCTTCGAGGCGGGTGCGCGGTCGGTTCGGATCGCAACCCACTGCACGGAAGCGGACATCGCGCGGCAGCACATCGATGTCGCCCGCAGCCTCGGCATGGACGTCTCAGGCTTCCTGATGATGAGCCACATGGCGGACCCCGAGGCACTGGCCGCGCAGGCCAAGCTGATGGAGGAGTACGGCGCGCACTGCGTCTACGTCACGGACTCCGGGGGGCGCCTGACCCCCGGGGACGTCACGGCGCGCCTGCGGGCCTACGCTCGGGTACTTCGCCCGGAAACGGAACGCGGCATCCATGCCCATCAGAATCTCAGCCTCGCGGTCGCCAACAGCGTCGCAGGAGTCGAGGCCGGGGCGATCCGGGTCGACGCGAGCCTTGGCGGCATGGGCGCCGGGGCCGGCAACACGCCGCTCGAAGCGTTCGTGGCCGTGGCGGACCTGCTCGGCTGGGAGCACGGCGCGAACCTGTTCGCCCTGATGGACGCATCGGACGACATCGTGCGCCCCTTGCAGGATCGCCCCGTCCGGGTCGACCGCGAGACGCTCGCGCTCGGCTACGCCGGCGTTTATTCAAGCTTCCTGCGCCACGCCGAAAGGGCTGCCCAAATCTATGGCGTGGATGCCCGCGCCATCCTGGTCGAGGCCGGACGGCGGCGCTTGGTGGGCGGCCAGGAAGATTTGATCGTCGACGTCGCGCTCGACCTTGGGCGAGGCCAGACTCAGCCATCGGCCTCCTGGGACACGAGCCGCCCCGGCAGAAGCGCGTGATCGGCCGAAGCCGCTCGACGGCACAATGCTCCCGGGCGCCTGGCACGAACCCAACGCGGTCGGGGGATCCTCCAGCTCGTCAGACAAGGAACTCACCATGAACGTCGCCGCCCTGCAGACCCTTGATCCCGAGATCGGCCGAACCGTCGTCGCCGACGGCATCAGAACCAACATTCACGACGTGGGTGAGGGCAACCCCGTGTTGATGATCCACGGCTCGGGGCCGGGTGTCTCGGCTTGGTCGAATTGGCGCCTGAACCTGCCGGTGCTGGCCCGCACCATGCGGGTGATCGCACCGGACTGCGTCGGTTTCGGCTTCACCGACCGCCCCGATGGCATCCGTTACAATCGCGAGACGTGGTTGCGGCATCTCCTCGGCGTCATGGACGAATGCGGGGTCGAGCAAGCCGACGTCGTCGGTAACTCGTTCGGCGGCGGCATGGCGCTGGGGCTGGCGATCCATCATCCGGAGCGGGTCCGGCGGCTCGTACTGATGGGCAGCGTCGGGATCGGGTTCGAGCTGACGCCGGGGCTCGAGGCGGTGTGGGGCTACACGCCATCGCTCGAGAAGATGCGCGAACTCCTCGACGTCTTCGCCTTCGATCGCGGGCTAGTGACGGACGAACTCGCCAGGGTCCGCTTCCGGGCAGCCACGCGGCCGGGCGTCGCCGAGGCTTTCTCCTCGATGTTCCCCGCCCCGCGGCAGCAGTGGATCGAGGCGCTCTCCCACGACGCATCCGACATCGCGCGGCTGCGGAACCCGACGCTGATCCTGCATGGGCGCGAGGACAGGGTCATCCCGCCTTCAAACGCGCAACGCCTGTTCGACCTCATTCCAGAAGCCGAGCTGCACATGTTCGGTCGATCCGGGCATTGGACTCAAATCGAGCACAAGGACCGCTTCAACGCGCTGTTGGCAGATTTCCTGAATTAGCATGCGTCATCTGTCTCTGACACACGCCAGCTCTAAGATGTGAGCCTGTTCATAAGCTTCAAGTGAAGCTCCGCTTCAACAACAGCCTGGCAGGCTCTAGAAGATTTTTCGGCTCAGGCGGGTAGCGGCCGCGACGCTGGGCGCCGGACCGGGTCAGGCCACGCGAGGTGATCTACACCCGCGATCCAGTGCTGGAAAATGTATGGTGGGCGCGGCGCTGCTGCAGCTGCGCTGGGACAAGCCACCCGAGCGCGCGGCTCTGACCATGCTCATCGCGCGACGTTGAGGAGACAATCGCAGGGCGACCAGGACGGTACGATGCTCTCGCCTCAAGGTCATTGCACCATCGTATGTGCGGCACCCATTCGGCATGATTCCAATGCCGCACTGCGCATATCGGGTTGGCACCGTCGGTGAGCCCGACTTGAGCACAAGCACCGCTCTGGCGCGCCGTTCACGAATTCCATCGGCTCACTCGGGCTGACCGCGTCGATGAATTGATCACGTGAGCTGCTCCGGTTTCCAGTTCCGGCCGTGCGGGGGTGAGGGCTGATGCCGAGCCGACGGCGCGTCGGACGGCCGGCATCACCTCGGTCGAGAGCAGTTCGATGACTTCGGCAACGTCGGCGAACGGCAGTCCGCCGATATCGACCTGAGCCATGAAGCGGTCGTGGCGGAACAATTCATACTCGTACAGTATCTTGTCCACGATCTGTTGCGGGCTGCCGACGAACAGCGCTCCGTGGACGCCCGCAAGCCGCCCGTAGTCGTGCCTTGACACGTGCCAGCCGCGGACGCGGTCGGGCACGTTGCTGGCGAGGTAGCGCTGGTAATGCGGGAAGAAGGCGTCCCGGGCACGCCCGGCGTCGCGCCGTGTGTGAAGGTGGCTGGAAATGCCGAATTTGAGAGTCGCAGGATCGTGCCCGGCCTCCGCCCCGCTGCGTCGGTAAAGCTCCGCGAAAGGCGCGAAATGCGCGGGCTCGCCGCCGATGATGGCGAGGTTAAGCGGTAGCCCGAGCTGGCCGGCCCGCACCGCGCTGGCCGGCGTGCCGCCCGCTCCCACCCAGATCGGCGGGGAACCGACCGCCCGTGGCGCGATCTCAGCCTCGCGAAGCGGCGGCCGGTGGACGCCCGACCATGTGAGGCGGTCCACTGCCCTCAGCTTGAGCAGCAGGTCGAGCTTCTCGGCGTAGAGCGCGTCGTAGTCCCGCAGGTCGTGACCGAACAGGGGGAAGGACTCGACGAACGCGCCGCGACCCACAGTCAGCTCGGCCCGACCGTTCGACAGTAGATCGACGGTCGCAAGCTCCTCCATGACGCGGACGGGGTCGGCGGAACTCAGGATGGTGACGGCCGTGGTCAGTCGGATGCGGGACGTCGCGGCCGCGATGGCGCCGAGCACAACGGCAGGCGCCGATATCGCGTAATCCGAGCGGTGGTGCTCGCCAACGCCGAACACGGACAGGCCTGCCTCGTCCGCCAGCTTGGCGGCGGCAACGATCTCGTGCAGGCGCTTGCGCGCCGCAACGCCCCCGCTCGTGCCGGCCGGCAAGTCGCCGAATGTGTAAATTCCGATTTCCATGGGCGTGGTCTCGTTCTACGGCTTGAAACGCTCGGAAAGGAACCCGCCCGCGATGGTGACGGCCTCCGGCGGGATCGTGTGGCCGATGCCGGGCAGCACGTGTCGCTGGACGTCGAGGCCGTTCCGGCGCAGCACAGCCAAGGCCCGCTCGGTCTCGATCGCCGGTATGACCGGGTCGGCGCCTCCGTGCACGAGCAGGATCGGGGTATGGATGCAAGCGTCGAGCGGCTCGGGCGTGATCAGCCGCCCCGATAAAGCAATGACGGCGCCGATCGGCCAACGACCCGACGCTACGGCATCGAGCGCCATGGTCCCGCCTTGCGAAAAGCCGACCAGCGCCACGACATCGAGGCGCTGCGCGAAACCGCGCTGCTCGAGCACGCGCGTGAGCAGCGCGTCGAACCCCGTGCGTGCGGCTCGGACGCGACCGAGACGGTTGTGGTTCGTCACGCCATCGATGCTGAACCACTGTCGGCCCGGACCGTTGCCGAAAGGCTCGGGCGCGTCAGGGCTGGCGAAGGCCGTCCGCGGTAGGAGGGGGACCCACGCGGAGGCAAGCGGTGCGAGGTCGTGGCCGTCGCCGCCGACACCGTGCAACAGCACCACCAGGCTTGCAGGGCCGCTCATTCGGCGAGGCCCTCTCGGTCGGTCGGATTGGGATCGGGGCACAGGATCACGAGGAACTGGATCTTAGCGCCGGTCAGGCAGTCCTCGGACAGGCGAGGTTCACCACGCGTGAGTCGTTCGTTCAAGCTGTCCGGCATGTCGAACACATCCCGGAACGCCGGACGAGCGCGCTGCGGACGCGCCAAACCGGCGCGGCGGACGCGCTTGTTCAGCCGCCGGTACAGGCCGTCGTTCGGCGCGTCCATCGGCTCTCGCAACGCCGCCGGGTAAAGGTAGACCGACCGAGAGGCGAGGCGGCCGAAGCCGGCGTTCAACGTCCCACGGACGTAGGGGTGATGGCGGTCTGGCTCGGCCTCGAGGCTGCCGCTCCCGGTCGCTTCCGCGGTCCCGTCGAGCGTGACCCGGTTTCCGGACGACGAGGCCGGGCGCACGAAGGCCGCGGCCTCGTACACGGGCTGGATGGGAGGCCCGGCCTCGCCCCACTCGCCGTCGATCGGCATCGGTCAGGTGCCCGGGGCGTTGAGGGTCAGGGACGTACCCCAGGGATCGCGGAGGTTGAGGGCAGATGCTTGCCGCCGGACGGCGAAGCCGCCCGCTGCCGCTCGGTGCGCGACGTCGTTGAGCATCGCCGCATCCGCCGACACGAGATCGATGTTGGCGAGGCCGGTCGTCGGCTCGGTCCGTGGGGCGGCGTTGCGGCTGTTCCAGACGTTGGTCGCGAGGTGGTGGTGGTAGCCGTTGCTGCCGTAGAAGCTGCCGCCGGGGTAGCGGGCCGTGAGCGGGACTCCCAACACCCCGGCGTAGAAGGCCTCGGCGGGCGCGATGGCGCCGACCTGCAAGTGCACGTGCCCGATCGTCGTGCCGGCGGGCACGCCCCGCCACGGTTCCGACCCCCCGTCGCGAATGAGGTCGTCAGTATCGAGATGGTCGGTCGTGAGCACGACTTCCCCTTTCGACCAGCGCCACGTGTCCCTCGGTCGGTCGCTGTAGATCTCGATGCCGTTCCCTTCCGGATCGGCGAGGTAAACGGCCTCGCTCACCGCGTGATCCGAGGCGCCCTGGAGGGGAAAACGGCTTCGCGCCGCGTGGACGATCCATCGGCCGAGGTCGGCGCGGGTCGGCAGGAGGAACGCCGTGTGGAATAGCCCGGCCTCACGCGGCGAGCGGAACCGCGCCCGTGGTTCCCGCCGCAATTCGATGAGCACTTGGTCGGCGGTACCGAGGCGAGCGGTATCTGCGCCCGCTTCTATTTCGCGCAGGCCGATCACCTGCTCGTAGAACCGTCGCACCCTGTCGAGATCGTGCACCGCGACGGCCACGGTGCCGATGCGCAGGGGTGGGGATATTGAATCGAGCATGGGTCGAGGTCCGATGAGGGTGCGGTCAGCGCTCGGATCGCCATTAACTCCCCGGGGCTGTCCGCCCCGGGGATACGGGAACCGGCGTCGCGGTCACGCGGCGCGCTTCAGCCACACGGGCGAGATTTGAACGCCCAGGCCGAGCGCATAGGCGAATTGGATGTTCTGGCCGGCAAGCGGCTCGAGGTAGCGGGCATTCTTCAGCGGCCCGGCGTCGACCGGCTCGAAGCCGATACGCTCGACGATCGTCGAGACGGTCGCCTTGGCGCCGGCGTCGTCGCTGGCGACGAAGACCTGGGCGCGGGCGTCGCCGAACCGTGCCCCTTCCGCGAGCACCTGGGCCAGCACCGTGTTGAAGGCCTTCACAAGCCGGACGCCCGGCACGGTCTTGGCGATCTCCTCGGCCGCGGACGTCGAATGGCCGAGCGTCAGCGCCATATAATCAGGGGTGAGCGGGTTGCTCATGTCGATCACCACCTTGCCGGCGATGTCGCCGAGGCTGCCGAGGACCTGAGCGGCTTCCGTATAGGGAACGGCTAGGACCACCACCTCGGCCTGCGCCGCGGCGGTTTTCGCGTCGGCGGCCCCGGCCTGCGGGCCGAGATCCGTGGCGAGCCGCCGCGCTTTGGCGAGGTCGCGGCCCGCGAGGGCGACGCCGTAGCCGGCCTTAACCAGCACCCCGGCGAGACTCGCCCCCATGTTGCCGGTTCCGATGATCGCGATGTTCATGATGCGTGTCCCTTTGGTTCAGAGAGTGGGAGCGCCGGCCTGATCCGAGCGATCATGCCGTGCGGAGCCGCACGGCGCGGCTGAAGTCCGGTGTTGGAAGCGCGGCCCAGACGCCGTCACCGACGAGCGCGAGCGCCACGAGGCCCACGATCCAGAATGCGGGGTATTCCCAACCCCCGTTCGGATTGGTGAACAGCCAACCATTGGCGCCGTGCACCGTCGCGATCGCGCCGAAAAGAATCGGGGTGAGCCCGAGGGCGACCACGCGGGGCCACACGCCGACGATCAGGGCGGCGGCGCCGACCACCTCGGCCGCCATGACGAGGTAGGCCAAACTCGGCGGCAGGCCGACGCTCCCGAAGAATTGCGCCGTGCCGGCGGGTGTGAAGACGAACAGCTTTACGGCGGCATGGGCCAGGAACATGATGCCCAGGCTGAGACGAAGCAGAAAGGCGGCATAGGGCGCGGTGCGAAGGTCAGTCATGTGCGGCTCCCTTGTGGATAAGCCTGATATGGACCACGAAGGGTCGAGCGATAATCCGTTCTTCGCTTGGATCAGCTCACGTTCTCAGTTGGAGGCGGAACCATGCTCGATCAGGTCACCGGCATGCGGGTGTTCGTCCGTGTAGCAGCTATGGGCAGTCTGGCGGCTGCCCGCCGTGATCTGCGCCTTTCACAAACTATGGTGACGAAGCACGTCGACGCGGTCGAGGCGCGACTGGGCGTGCGCCTCCTGCACCGGACCACGCGTCGCTTGACGCTCACGGAAGCGGGCCGCATCTACTTGGAGGCGTGCAGGCGCATCCTCGGCGAGATCGCGGAAGCTGAGGAAGGCGCGAGCGCCGGACAGGCCGAGGCGCGAGGTCACCTGCGCATGAACGTTCCCGTCTCGTTTGGAACGCGGCAGATCGCTCCACTCCTTGGTGACTTCTCCCGGCTCCATCCCAAGGTGCAGCTCGAGTTCGGCCTCAACGACCGCGTGGTCGATCTCGTCGAGGAAGGGTGGGACCTCGCGATCCGCATCGGCGTGCTAGGTGGGTCGAGCCTGCTATCGCGCAAGCTGGCGCCGTGCCGCACCGTCGTCTGTGCATCGCCGGGCTATATCGACGCGAATGGCGCACCCCGAAAATTGGTTGACCTCGCCCACCATAATTGCCTCGGCTATACGCTGTCCCGGCGCATGGGCGTCGATCAGTGGAGCTTCGGCGTCGACGGCACCGTCGTGGCGCCAGTTTCCGGTTCCTTCCGGGCCAATAACGGTGATGTCCTTCGCGCGGCGGCGCTCGCGGGGCTTGGCCTCATCTACCAACCGACCTTCTTGGTGGAACGGGACTTGCGTGCAGGCAGGCTCGTTCCCCTTCCGCTCGATCAAGCGACCGTGTTGGCGGGACACGTCCACGCGATGTTCCGGCCGGACCGCCGCCTCCCGTTAAAGTCGCGTGCCATGATCGACTACCTGGCCGAGCGAGTCGGGGCCGATCCTCCGTGGGATCGGGACCTAGAGCGATTTGGTGTTGCGCGGAATCGCTAGGCCTGATTCAGGGATGCCGGTGCGGGAGGCTTCGGCACGGCTCTACCTTTGTCAGCGGATTTGCGGGCTCGGATCGTACGAGCCGTTGGTGAAGGCAGTTCGATCCGGCAGGCGGCGGTCCGCTTCGCGGTGAGCCCGTCGGCGGCGATCAAGCTGATGCAGCGCGTGCGGACGACGGGTCGGACCGAGCCCGCCAGGATCGGCGGGTACAGGCGCCCGTTGTTGGCCGGGCACGACGACCTTCTTCGCCGCCGCAGCGAGCGACGCCAGAGTTCAACGACCCGGTCACGGAACGCGACTAGTGGCTCGGCACTGTGATTACGACTCCTTGTCACGGGGTAGGCCCTGGCCAGTTTGGCTCGCGCGCGCTCGGTGGTGAACATCCAGGTAATGCAGGCGTCCTCGTTGTTGCGCTGTTTTTCCCATGCAGCGATCTGGCGCTCCAGGGTAGTGCGGTCTGCGATACGGCGGTCGAGGCACTGGTTGCGCAGCACGCCAACTTCGATCTCGACAATGTTGAGCCAACTCGTGTGCTTGGGCGTGTGATGCGGGAGCGGTTCGATGAGAAGATGCAACCGGAAGCTTGGCTGCCGGATCGCAGAATCGGCGCGGTCGCCGATACGAGCTACGCCGCGATCGACCTACTCGCGGCGCTGCGCCGCCACTTGACCGTGATCACCCGGCTGCGGCTTGACGCGGGCCTGTTCGATCCGCCGCCGCGCCGCCGACCCGGAACCAAAGGGCGCCCAGCGCGAGGGATGATCCCCCTCGTGGTCCAGCACCATCCGCACCGCGCGCTCGCGCACCTCACGCGAAAACTTGTTCGTCGTCTTGCTCGTCATAGCCCCGTCCTCTCAGGAGTTGGAGCCTCCGGTAAACCCGGGGCGGTTCAACGCGCGGCCCGATGCTCTCCATACGTGCCGCATTTCCGGCACTGAGCTGCAGCGCGACTTCGCCGGCATGCCAACGAGAGGCCTTACTGGCGGAGACAAAGGTCACGAAGCCCGGCTCGGGCTACTGCGCGCCAGGACTGCTGCCGCCCGGTAGTCACGCGGGGTCACGCCGAACTCGTTCTTAAACGACCGGCTGAAATGCGCCGCGTCCTTGTATCCGACATCATAGCCAATAGTGGTGACGGCCACATGCGCCAGCAATGGGTCCTCAAGGTCGCGCTTGGCTTGATCGAGCCGCCGCGCCCAAATCAGTTCGGATACACTCCGCGACGAATCCTCGAAGATCCTGCATAGATGGGGGTCCGGTAGCAGCGGAACCGAAACTGCATTTCAGCCATCATCGAGTTGCGGGTCGTGCATCCACCGATTTCGTTCCTAACTCACTTGGCCGGTGCTCGATCCTCAGCGTCGGTACCTGGCCAGGCACGCAGCGCGGCTTTGACCATCGCCAGCAAAGACGCGCGCGAGGCACCGTCGCGCGCGAGAACGGACATGCCCTGCGTGACCGCCAGGACCAGCCCGGCCAGCGCGGCGGGCTGGGTTGTGGGTGGGAGCACGCCGTCCTCGACATCGCGTTCGATTCGCACCCGCAGGCGTTTCTCGATGCCCCGACGCACGTCAGCTACGGCGGCCTGAACGTCGGCGGATGCCGCCGATCCGCTTGCCGTCGCGCTGGCGAGCAGGCAGCCCTTGGGCGAGGCCTTGCCGGTGTAGGCAGTTGCAGCGACGGTCATCAGAGCGCGCGCGGCATCGTAGGCCGACGGCGCTTTGTCGATCCTGCGACCCGTGTCCTCCGGGTCGCCCGCGTAAAGCCGCACCGCTTCGAGGAACAGCTGCTTCTTGTCCCCGAAGGCGGTGTACAGGCTGGGGGCGCTGATCCCCATTGCGGCCGTCAGATCGGCAACCGAGGCGGTCTCGTAGCCGTGACGCCAGAAGGTCAGCATGGCCTGCCGCAGCGCTTCCTCCCGATCAAAGGAAAGTGGCCGGCCTGTTCGGCGGGACGTCGTAAGCACCGTATGTTTCATAACGATCGCTAAGGAACCTGTTGACCTGCGCGGGAAGCTGGGCCATGTGTTTCGTAGTATACGTTATGGATGTCAGGAAGCCATGTTCCTTACTAACTTCCGTACTCTGGGCCGTTCGGGCCTGGTGGTCAGCCCGGTCGCGCTCGGAACGATGACCTTCGGTCCAGGCGAATGGGGCGCCGACGAAGCGACATCGCGCGCGATCTTCAATTCCTATCGCGATGCGGGCGGCAATTTCATCGACACGGCCGACATCTACTCGAGCGGCGCAAGCGAGACGCTGGTGGGTCGGTTCATCAAGGAAACCGGTTCGCGCGACGAGATCGTGCTGGCGACCAAGTTCGGGTTCAACGGCTCGGCAAGTCCGCTGACCGCAACACAAGCCGGCGGCGGCAACCCCAATGCGGGAGGCTCCGGCGCGAAGAACATCCACCGTGCACTGGATGCCTCGCTCAGGCGGCTCGGCACCGACTACATTGACCTGTACTGGATGCACATTTGGGACGGCGTGACGCCGGTCGAGGAGATCGTGCAGACGCTGGGCGACCTCGTGCGGGCTGGCAAGATCCGCTACTATGCCTTCTCCGACATGCCGGCCTGGCTGGCGGTCAAGGCCGCCACCATCGCGGCGGAGCGGCGCATCCCCGGTCCGATCGCGATCCAGGTCGAGTATTCGCTGGTCGCACGCGATGTCGAGAGCGAGCATATTCCTGGCGCGCGCGAGTCCGGCATGGGCGTCATGCCGTGGAGCCCGCTGGCAGGCGGCTTCCTGAGCGGGAAGTACCGGCGTGAGGACACCAGCGGCTCCGGCCGGCTGAGCGGCCCGAACCCGTTCGGCAACAGCAAGTTCGTTGATCGAAACTGGGACGTGCTGGAAGTGCTGAAGTCAGTCGCCGCCGAAATCGACCGGCCCGCGGCGCAGGTCGCACTGGCTTGGGTCATGGCGCGTCCCGGCATTGCCGCCACCCTTATAGGTGCAAGCAAGCTGCCGCAGCTCGCCAGCAACATCGCTGCATCCGAGATCACGTTGAGCGAAGACCAGACAAAGCGCCTCAACGACGCGAGCGCACCCGCACTCGGATTCAGCGTAGGACTGACGTCGCCAATGATCCGCCGCATGGTCTTTGGGGGGAACGACGTAACGGGTTGGTCTGAGTAGGCCAGATCAGCGCCGCGCTTCTCCATAAAACCCTGGTTTGCGAGAAGCAGCCGCTGCTCAGCGGCACGGTGAACCGTTGTCATCGATTGTGAGCACAATCCTCCGTTGGCGAGCACTGGTTCGTTCACCTGCAGGATTCCCTACATCTACAGCTCCGAGGATATCGATCGCCTGATGGCCGCCGCCGGACTGCTGGCGCCCATCGGAACGATTCGGCCCCTGACTTACGCCACCCTGTTCGGCCTGCTCGCCGCAACGGGAATGTTGGCCTGTCTGGCGGACATCCCGTGAGCCTCTGTTCTTAGCTATACGAATGGATAACGGCCGGTCGGCGTATGCCGGCGAGCCGTTATCAAGAGATGTTTCAGACTTGCGCTGTGCCGCCGTCGACAAATAGTTCGGCGCCGTTCACGAAGCTGGAGTCGCTGGAAGCCAGGAAGACGGCCGCCTTTGCCACTTCCTCCGGAGCGCCGACCCGGCCCATCGGTACCTGGCTCGCGAGATAGTCGAGCAGACCCTGCTGGTTTGCTTCCTCAGGTCCTGCGAGGCCCACCAGGCCAGGCGTCCGCGTTGGGCCGGGGCTGATGACGTTGATGCGGATGTCGCGGTCCTTCAGGTCGAGAATCCAGCTGCGTGCGAGGTTACGGACTGCCGCCTTGGACGCGCTATAGACGCTGAAGTTCGCCGTGCCTGTAATGCCGGTCGTCGAGCCGGTGAGGATCACGGCCGCTCCATCGGCGAGCAATGGCAGGGCCTTCTGCACGGTGAAGATCAAGCCCTTCACGTTGCGGCCGAACGTGTCCTCATACTGTTCTTCCGTGATGGCCCCGAGCGGGAGCATCGAGCCGCCGCCGGCTGATACGAACAAGACGTCGATCTTCCCCTTGCTCGCCTTCACCTGCTCGAACAGACGGTCGAGATCATCGAGTTTGGCGGAGTCGGCCTGAATGCTGGTCGCCTTGAGGCCGATTTCAGCGACCGCAGCGTCGAGTTCAGTCTGGCGGCGGCCGGTGATGATTACGTCGGCGCCTTCGAACGCGAACTGCTTGGCGACAGCCAAACCAATACCGGTGCTTGCGCCGGTGATGACGGCCGTCTTACCTTCTAACTTCTTTGACATATCGTTAGCTCCGTTTATTTGACGAGTTATTGTTCCGGAATTGGAACGATGACGCCTCCTTAGAAGGGACGCCAAGCCTGCGAGAACGCCGGTCACCAGGGCAGCCGGTCGTCGCCGAAAAAGAAACCGCCGGTCGGGCCGTCTTCGCCCAGGCTGGCGTATTGGACGGCGATCCGCGCACCTTCCTCGGCGCTCATGTTTGCCCGATCACCACCCATCGTCGTCCGCAGCCAGCCCGGATGGATCGCGTTGATCTTGATCGGCGTCCCACGCAGCTCTTCGGCAATCAGGATGGTGAAGGCGTTGAGTGCTGCCTTCGACGTGTCGTAGCCGAGCGCCCGGACCGGGTAGACCGGTGAACCTTGGTCTGACAGGTGCGTAAGCGACCCGCGAAGGCTCAACGCGATTGTCGAGCACGTTCTCGGCACTTGGCCCTCCTGAAGGAGTTCCTGGATCGGCAGCTGAAGGGCGTTGTTGCAGGGATCGGAGGGACGGACGCGTTGCCCCCAGCCCCGATCGAGGTTCAGGCGATACGGACGGAGTTCGGGCGTCCCAGGTCCAGCATGCGGTTGAGGACATGGACGGCGACCTCCACCTCCGTCCTCCGGCGTTCGGCGGTGTGCGAGCGCAGTCCATCGCCGATCACCTGCTTGAAGCGCGCCATCGCGGTCTCGGCCCGGGCACGCGCCGTGTAGCCGGACGCTGCCTGCCAGGCCATGCGGCCGTGCTCGGTGATGGCCCTGAGGTGGTGGTCGCGCTGCGTGGGCGCGGTCTGGGCCGTGTCGCTCGGCACCGCGATGGAGCGCGGCGGCACGATGATGGCCGCTTCCGGATGGCGGGAGGCGATGCTGGCGGTGACGCCCTCCTGATCGTAGGCTCCGTCGCCGGTGAAGGAGGCGAGCGGTTCCTCGATCCGGTCGAGCAAAGCGCCCACCTGCGAGCCGTCGTCCACGTCCCTGGTGGTCAGCAGGGCGGCGACGATCTGCCCGGTACCGGCATCCAGGCCGAGATGCAGCTTGCGCCACGACCGGCGTACCTTGGTGCCATGTTTCTCCCTCAGCCACTCTCCGGCGCCGCACAGCTTCAGCCCGGTGCTGTCGACTAACAGGTGGAGGGGTGCGGATTCCGATTCAAGCCGGACACTCATTCCGAGAGGAAGCCGGACGGCGTACCGATTTGATGTCGGACGGCGTTCCGAGGTGAAGCCGGACACTTTGATCCGGCGATAGCGCTCTCTGCGGGTCAGCAACCGCGGCACCCTGCCTCGTCACACGCGAGGAGAACGGGATGCCGGCCAGGAGAGAGCTGACCATGCGACAGATCCGACAGATGCTCAGGCTCGCCCGCGATGGGGTGAGCGCTCGCGAGATCGGCCGAAGGCTCGGCATCGCGCGATCCACCGTCCACGATAACATCGGCCGCGCCGCCGCGGCGGGCTTGGTCTGGCCGCTGGGCGACGACATCACCGACGCCGTCCTCGAGCAACACTTGTTCACCCACATCGGCGTGAAGCAGGGTGTTCGTCGGCGTGCCGAGTCCGACTGGCCGTCCCTGGCCCGCGAGATGCGCCGGCCCGGGGTCAACCTCGTGGTGCTCTGGGAGGAGTATCGGGCGACGCAGCCCGAGGGGTACGGCTACTCGCGGTTCTGCGATCTCTATAGGGAGTTCGAGCGGCGCCTCACGCCCGTGATGCGCCAGCACCACACCGCCGGCGACAAGGTGTTCGTCGATTATTCCGGCAAGCGCGTGCCGATCGTCGATCCCTCGACCGGCGTGGTGAGGGAGGCCGAGATCTTCGTGGCGGTGCTGGGCGCCTCCAGCCTCACCTACGCCGAGGCGACGTGGAGCCAGGCGCTGCCGGACTGGATCGGTGCCCACGTCCGCCTGTTCGGCTTCCTGAGCGGGGTGCCGCGCCTCGTGGTCCCTCCGCCTGCAAGTAGGGGTCGGGAAGGGCTTTCGCCCTCCCCGCCCTCCGAACCGTGCGGGCAGTTTTCCCGCACACGGCTCTCCAGTTGGTGGTTCCCTCATCGGGGATTGCACGCGGCCCGCCAAGCCGTATCTAGGGCGAACAGCCCGGCGGTCGCGAAGTAGGCGTTCGGCCAGCGTCGTTGGTCGTCAGCACAGCGTCCGAAGCCGGGCCGCTTCTCCT
>JAABUJ010001454.1_pt1 | contig 34896 bp, 32 predicted proteins | sample 5559131 | NCBI WGS metagenome assembly JAABUJ01 (sample SAMN10711875, study PRJNA513366) | rock metagenome | isolation source: Antarctica rocks | place: Antarctica: Victoria Land, Mt New Zealand nord | collected 2016-01-07 | reverse complement strand
GATCTCCCACCAGTCGCCCGAGAGGCTACCCGTTTCATTTGTCTCGAGTGGGGCGTGTAGTTGCGGTTTCGACTCCAGATAGTAGGCGTCGATCGCCATCTTGTTATCGTCGAGATCGCGCGCGATCTGCGTGCGGAAGGCCGCCTCTTTGGCGCTGATCCACTTCATCGACTCGGGGTCGAAGACCCCAGGCTCGGCGTCGCGCGGCCCAGGGGCCACATCCGCGACCTCCCCGATCCTGTCCATCGCGTCCACCTCGCCCATTTGCTCCTCAGGCCCTCACTATCATTGTCCTCTTTTTCTCCGATCAGCGTGCCATGTCCGCGCCGCCATGGCAAGGTATCCATCCACAACGGAGTATATACACCGTATTAACCACACAACTCCCATATCAACCACACATAGGCCGTGTCGAAGAATGTCGTCAACGAGTCGCGGAGCGCACAGCCGCCCCCATACAGCAGCATATGCGGCGGGGCGCGTGCCCTCTATGGCGGCGGCGTGGTTAATACGGGACCCATGTGGTTAGTATGGGCGTTACGTGGTTAATACGGGATGTGGCGTGGTTAGTACGGTGCGGCGCATGGTTAGTACGGTACGTACGGGGTTTATATGCCCTACGTGTGGTTTATACGGTGCCTGTGCCGATTGTGTGGATGCCATGGCCCCCTGTTCCCTATGGCGAACATTGAGTGCGCTCGCTCCGAGCCACGCTTACATCTTGTCACCTATCTGTCGTCCGTTGGACGCATGTGGCGGCACGACGCCTTGCGTCCATACGGTGCATTGTGTGGTTGTGACGGTCTGTACGTGGTTGATAAGGCTCGTGTGTGGTTAATAGGCCCGATTAGCCCTATCGGTGATCAATATTTGTCATACTCTTCTCATAATCGTCCATTAGGAGGAGACAGCGGGAAACCCTGATGGCGCATAACGGTGCGACGCGCGCCGGGATCAAGCGTACGGAGGCTGGGTCGGGGCAATGAGCGTTGGTTCAGCAGGGTTTGCGTCATCGAACACGACAGGGACGCCGGACACCCTCTTCGACTACTGGCTGCCACGCCTCACGGGCGCGCAGCTGCGCGTGCTCTTATTCCTCATCCGTCGTTGCTACGGCCCGACGCACCAAATCGATCTGTCCGCCGTCAGGATCAGTTTGCCGCAGTTCCAGCAGGGGACGACCGGGCGCGACGGGCGCGCCACATGCGGGTGCGGCATCGCGAGCAAGTCGACCCTGACGGGGGCGCTGAAGAGCTTGGAGGGTCTCGGGCTTATCGTCAAAGTGATGGCCATGGACGGCCGCGGCGGGTCCGGGACGAATACCTACCGGCTCGTTGTGCGCGATCATCCCGCGACGCGCGCGGAAGATGGCTTTCGCCCGTTGAACACGACCGCCACGCCGGACGATCTGTTCGACGTGTGGATGGATCGCCTCTCCGACGCGGAGCTGCGCGTCCTGCTCTACATCGTTCGTCACACACTCGGTTGGCGCAAGGCACAGGATGCGATCGATCCGGGCCAATTCATGAAGGGTATCAAGACGCGCGACGGACGGGTCGTCGACGAGGGGTGCGGCGTGAAGACACGCGAGTTCCTATACCAGGCCCTCGGCGGCCTGGAAAAAGAGGGCCTCGTGCGCAGGATCCGGCGACAACACCCGACGCTCGGGAACATCACGACGCGCTACGTGCTCCGCTTCGCGGACGATCTTCCCCATGTCCTGCGCGCCGCCACGCGCGCGGCGCCGGATGACATCGACGACGCGGGCGACGAAACGCTGGGCGCGGGCGAGCCTGACACCGTAGACGGTGGAGACGTGAAACGGGGGCATGGCCGGGCCGCGACGGCATCTCCCGCACGTAAGGAGTGTGCGCGTAGGACATCAGGCGCGTCCACGGCGGACGTGGAACGACCCGATGGCGAAACCGCGCCTATCATCAAGGGGGTGCGATCCGCCGACCGAGGGGAGTACGATTTGCCGACCGAGGGAGTACGATTTGCCGCCCAAGGAAGTACGACTAGCCAACCGACCGGGGGCCACTTGGCCGACGTAGGGCAGTACGATCAATCAACCGAGGGGGGTTCGATTAGCCGCCTACACCACCAAACAGACGACCAAAAAACACGTATCCAAAAAACAGACGACCACCACCAACCAGCCGCACAGGTTGCCAACGCCACCGGCACGTTCGATGGTGATGGTGGTGGTGATCCAGACAAAGAGAGACCAATACTTTCCACCGATGATGAGATCCGCGCCTACGCGCTCGGCCCGGATGAAGTCCTACTCGATCGTGGCGAAGGACATGCGCAGCCGGCCGCGATCGACGACGTCCTGCGGGCAAACATTGTGGCCTCAGAAACGTCGTACGGCGTCCCTGTCCACACCGAATGCTATTTTTCCCCGGACCATTTCCTGGGTGTTCCGGGCGACTGGACCCCCGATGAAGAACGGCGGCAGGAGCGCTGCAAGGCGCGGTACGAGGATTTGCGGGCAACCTTCCGGGACGTGGGCGCTTTTTCGCTCGAAGATGCGCTGGCGCACTATTTCACGGACGATCTCGTGGCGCGCTACATCGACGCCCCGGACGACGAGCGGCGTCGCATCGCCCGTTGGATCGCCTACGTGCGGGGGGAAGCGGGCGAGGGAATAACCAATCCCGCCGGCTTCCTGCGTACACGAATAGAATCGGGCCACTGGCCGCCGAAGGGGAGGAGCCCCGCCAGCTCGAAGCGGCGTGGTGCGACGCGGGGATGATGCAGCGGCGTACGGTCGGACGTCGGCTGAACGAGCAGGAACACAGATCGTCGGGCTGACGGGTAGGCCCAAGGGATTGCGCGCTCGAGTGGCGCCGGTCGATCTCCATAAAGCGGCACGGGAGGATCGTTGCCCGACGGGTGAAAGCGCCGGCCGCCGCGGGGACGGAGCGACCAGAGGTGGCGCTTGCCGACCTTGCCGCCGATGGAGGACACCGTCGAATGCAGCCCTACGTGTTTGCCCTTTCCACTCCCCTGTATTTTCTCCATACCCAACATTAATGCAGTGGTCGACGGCTACGTCGCGATGTGGACGAGACCGACCTCGCGCGACGCTGTGAGCTGACCACAGTGTCGTGGGCGCGAGACGCCTACAATGTTGCCCCGCTCGTCGTCGCCAACGGACCAGGTGCGTGGGACGCGCTGGTGTCCGGGGTACACGAGCGGTTCCCGGGCCGCCGTCCCCGGCTGACCGCAGCCGGCGACGCCGAACGGTAGCAGAAACTGGCGTTGCAAGCGGCGGCTCGGTCATACGGATGGACGAGGTCACCGAGAACGTAGCGACGCACAACGATGCTGTCGACAGAGGTGGGCGCGCCGGGCCCCGCACAGCGTTGGCCGACGCCCTGGTGGGCCCGGCGCTGATTGTCGTAGGCGACATACTCTCTGAATACCTGCGCGGGCGCCGCTCGTTCACAATGAGCAGGCGATCCAGGGCCGAACGCGCACAGAGCGAATCCAGCGTTCCGCCATCGCATGCGCGTTCGGCCCCCGGACAGGGGTGTGGATGATCTCGACGCCCTCGCTCGCGAAGACGGTGTCGACGTGCGCGGGGAATGTCGTGTGCCGATCGTGGGTGAGGAAGCGGATGGGCGACGCCCCGTCCTCGGCCTGCTACCTTGCATGGCGCGCCTGCTGCGTGACCCATGCGGCGGAAGGGGTAAGCGCGCATAAGGGCGCGTTTACCCTATGTTGGTCTTGGTGGAAACCGGGTTTCCACCTATCCACAGCTCCTCCTTGTTGTGGATAGGTGGAAACCGGGTTTCCACTTATCCACAGCTCCTCCTTGTTGTGGATAAGTGGAAACCCGGTTTCCACCTTAAGGTGATAGATGCGCGCGCGCGGCCTGCACCTGCTCCTCTATTTGAACCAGGGTGAGCGCGTGTTTGCGCGCCCAGGAGAGCACGCGCAGAAGCCGGTCCGCGTCGTCGGATGTGCCCAGGAGGCGCAGGAGCGTCGTGTCGGGGACAGGCAGTTTGTCGTCTCCCCGTGCCTCATCTTTCCATTCCCCTTGCGCCTTCCCGTCCTCGACGGTGGAGGAGGTCACCGGCGCGTGCATGGCGAGCGCCACGGCCTCCGCCGCTGTGAGATCCGGTTGTTCCTTGCGGGCCTGCGCAGCCATGCGAACGTCGTCTTCGCTGGCGCCCATGTGGTCGGCCACCTCACGGAGGGTCGGTATTCCCCCCACTTGTGCCGCTCCGCCCACATCTCCAAGTCTCTCACGCCGTCTGATCTGCCGTATGTCCTCCTTACGCAACTTCTCGGTCCGCGCCCGCTCGAGAAGCGCCTGGCGTCGCGCGGCGTCATCCTCGCGGGCGATCTCAAGCGCAATGGACGGCGCGAGGGCTGGCCGCGCGATGTCGCGGGGTTGGAGTGCGGCGGCGACATCCTCGTGTTGGATCAGCTTGAGCCGGTTGTTGACGTACGCGTGGCTACAGTGCAATTGCTCAGCCAGCGAGCGCGACCCCATGTGCCGCAGGTCCATCAATTCCTTGATCGCGCGGGCCTCCTCTACCGCATCGAGCGCCTCGCGCTGGATATTCTCGGTCAGCTGCAGGATGCGGACCTGGACCGCCTCGCTGTCACGCACCAGCACCGGCAGTCGCGTCAGGCCGGCTTGCTGCGCTGCGGCGTAGCGCCGGCCGCCGGCCACGACCCTGAAGAGCGTACGGCCGTCATCCAGGACGCCGTCCTCGCGCACAAGCAGGGGCTGGAGCACACCGTGCTCACGCAGCGAGGCCGCGAGCTCGCCGAGCCGGATCGGGTCCATCTCCTTGCGGGGCTGGTCGGGGTCGGGGACAATTTGCTCGATGGGGACAGTGAGCGCCCCGATCAAGGCGCGCTCGCCGTCTCGTTGCGTCGTAGCCTCGCGCGGGGGCTCCGGCCGCCCCCCCTGCCCGCTGCGGATCTCGATGGTCGGGCTAGTGCGCCGCGGCATGCGCGATCTCCTGCTCCAGGCGCTCAGCGAGCGTGCGGTAGGCCTGGGCGGCGACGCTCTTGGGCTCGTACATCACAACGGGCAAGGCGGCGTTGAGGGCCGCTTTGATGGCCACGGATAACGGGATAGGCGCCGCGACCAGATTGCCCCAGTGCTCCTTCAGGACGGCCAGGGACGTGCGGTCGACGCTGTCATTGCGCACGGCGTTCGGTAGGATGGCCATGACGCGCGCGGACCCCAACTCCTCCAACTCGTCGCGGAGGTCAATCGTGTCGGCCAGGGCGTCGATGTCCTGTTGGACCAGGTCGGTCGGCAGGATGGCGAGGTCGGCCGCGAGGAGCGCCGAGTTGAGCGCGAAGCCGAGATGCGGCGGCGTATCTATGATGATCACATCGTAGCCGGTGAGCGGGCGCACCAGCTTACGCAGGCGGAGCGAGCCCATGGGGTTCTCGGCCAGCGCCAGCGACGCGCTCTCGATCGCCCGGTCGCCCGGATAGAGCTGGACGTTCGGAACCGTCGTGTCACGCGCCAATCCATCGAGGCCCTGCCGCATGGCCAGAATGCGCGCGCCGATTCCCTCGACGTCGTGTGCGTCACCGCGTAGCAAGAGGCGCGTCAACGAAGCCTGCGAGTCGAGGTCAATGAGCGCAATACGCTTGCCTCGCTCGGCCAAAGCGCCGGCGAGGTTGATGGCTGTTGTTGTTTTGCCGGAGCCTCCCTTCCGCCCGGCTACGGCGACGATGGGACATCCAGCGTGTGTGACTGGCACCAGTATCATTCCCTTACTCGTGCATATACTACCACACGCGTGGCTTGCACCGCCGCTTCCTTCATCTCCTCTTTTGATACAACGTCCGTTCGCCGCATCGCCGCGCCACCGTCTACCCGCCCTTCGGCGAGCGTGGTGAGGACCCGACATTTTTCGAGAGTCATCTGGCTACCGGCCTCATCTGCCACTACCGGGAGCGAGGGGTCTAGGGTGGCGCGGCGGCGTGGCGTGGCGTGGCGTGGCGTGGCGCTTCCCCAACCTCTACGATACGGCCGGTGGTCACACGGACGCGCGCGCACATGCTGTCGTCGTGACGCGTGCCCATCGCTATTCTGGTGATGCAAACCACATCACAACATCGAGTGTATATATTGGGCATACTTTGATACATTTGCGGAATGTCGCCCTATAGAGATGGTGGTCATACGACGCTACACCGCCCCCAAAGGGCTAGGTGATCGATCGTCTCGATCAGGGATCCAGTTTGAAGACTTGCCAAGGTATATGATGATAGCAACAGGAGTAGTAACGCATGGGAGGTGAGCGCACATGAACCGTTTATGGGGCGTCGGACGACTGGCGGTAGCCGTGATCGCCGCCGCGGGTGTGACCACAGCTAGCATGCCACGAGCATACGGCGGGACGGTCGTTCCTACGGTCCGCTCCGCGGCCGAAGTGGTCAGCCCGCAGGCGGTCGCTGTCGACGCGCGGACAGGCCATGTGTTTGTTACCGACGACTCCGGCGGCGTAGGGCGCGTACGCATGGTCGATGGCGCAACGGGAGCTGTCCTGCGGACCATCGCCGGCGGCCCGTCGCCGCGGGGAGTGGCGGTCGACGCGCGGACAGGGCGCGTGTTCGTGGCCAATTGGGGCCCCACCTACAGGGACACGGGCAGCGTGAGTGTCCTCGATGCAGCCACCGGCATGGCTCTCCGGACGGTCACGGTCGGTGTGAACCCGCATGTGGTGGCGGTAGACACGACGGCGGGGCGGGTCTTCGTGACCAATCTCTACAGCGTGAGCGTCCTCGACGCGCGCACCGGCGCCCTTGTGCGGACGGTGACAAATAACGGAGGATTTGGCTTTACCCCCGTCGCCATTGATGAGCAGCACGGGCGCGCCTTTGTCGCCACGTACAATACCACGATGTCCGGTCAGCCCACCCTCGGCGAGAACGACGTGAGCGTGCTCGACACGGGTAGCGGCATCCTGCGCCGCCGCATCACCGTCCCGCGCGGCCCCTATGCAGTCGCGGTCGATCCACGGACCGGCCGCCTCTTCACCGCCAATATCGATGGGAGCGTGAGCATCGTCGACGCGCACGGCAGCATGCGCACCGTGTCCGTCACGCCTGGCTCGTTCCTCAATGCGGTGGCCGTCGATGAGCAAACCGGGCGCGTCTTTGTGACGGGCTACCATGACCAGACCTTCCAGGGGCTCGTCGGCGTGCTCGACACACACAGCGGCGGCGTCTTACGGACAATGGCGGTGGGCGGCACGGCGGCGGGGGTTGCCGTGGATGAGCAGACCAGGCGTGCCTTCGTTGTGTCGGGGTCGACCGTCAGTGTGTTCGACGCACAGAGCGGCCGCCTGTTGCGCACCCTCACGATCCCCGCGAATTCGGTGACGGTCGATGAGCGGCGAGGCCGTGTCTTCGTCACTGGTGGCGATGGCCACACGCGCATGTTGGACGCCCGCAGTGGGACTCTCTTCCCGACCGCAGCCTCCGGTTCCAGCTAACGCCCCTAACAGGGGTTGGCTAGGCGTGCTATCCTCTTATTCATGTCCTTACCGTCACCTCCGTTGCGACGACCGCCGTGCAGCAAAAGTGCCAGCGGTGTATCGTTTGCGCTTCCCACCCGTTGTACCTTATGGACGCCCGATCGAATCGAATGGATAGACGTCAAGCGAAGCGGTGCGGAAACACCGGGAAGGATGGCGTCATGGCAAGGTTCTGGACAGCGCAGCGGACGCGGACGGTCGGATATGGGCTCCTCCCGGGGGTGTTGTTGTGCCTACCGCTCGTGGCCGCAGCGCACCCGGTCACGCCTGCCGCCCGCGTGCCGGTCGGGGACACCAGGGCGTGGGCACGCGCCTGGCCCATGGTGGGTCACGACCCGCAACGCACCTACCGGAGCGCGAGCAGCGGTCCGCTCCATGCGCGCCTACTCTTGAGCGTACGGACCAGCGTCGACCCGCCGCTCATCGACCCGGATGGCAGCCTCTACGGCTGGAGTTACAACTAGGACACGCGCACCGGAGGCTTGACAGCCCTCACCGCGGGGGGGAAGCTTCGTTGGACCGTGCCGCTGTCCCGTATCGAAGGAGGGCCGCCGGCGCTCACCCCCAACGGGCTCGTGCTCGTGAATGGGCGGGACGCGTCTGGACAGGCCATCGCGGCCGTCACGGCCGCGGGACGGCGGAGCTGGACCGTCCATGCGCTCCCCTGGACAACGGGGATACGCAGTGTGCCGAACAGCAAGGACCTCGCCCCGCTGGTGACGGCCACCGGCCTGCTCTACATGCCCTTCGTCGGCCCCGATCTCAACGGGCGTGGGGACAACCAGGGCATGGAGGTGGTCTCGTCCACCGGGACGCCGCTGCGGGTCCTCCAGCCCGGCGTCCCCGCCAACGTGGCCGTGGCCCGCGACGGCACGGTCTACGAACTCGGGGGCCGGGGGACGCACGACGCGCTCATGGCGCTCACCCCAACGGGCGCGCGGCGCTGGACACAACCACTCGGGTTCGCGTACGGTCCGGGACTCCTGGTGGGACAGGGTGGGACGATCTATGTCGCTGACGGGACAGGGGTCGGACCGGGCCAGGCCGCCGAGGTGGCCGCCTACACCCCAGAGGGGCGGCGACGCTGGCGCCTTCATACCGCCGATGGGGCGGCGACGTTGGCCGAGCGCGCCGACGGCGCCGTGCTCGTCGCCACCGCCACGAGTCTTAGCGCGGTCAGTCCGCAGGGGAAGCGGATGTGGCGGCGGACCCTGGGGCGGCTCACGCGCGCGGCGGCGGCCGCACCAACCCTGCCGTCGCTCGCCGTTGATGTCGCGGGACGGGTCTATGTGGGCAGCAGCGATGGGATGGTCCGCGCCATCGGGTCCGATGGGGCGCTCCTCTGGACAGTACGTGTCGGTGGCCCAGGCCCCTCCTCTCTCGCCCTTGGCGCGGATGGGAGGCTCGTGGTGGCGGGCACGGACGGGCATCTGCGCGTGTATCGCTGATCGACGCGGACTCTACCAGTGGCGCTCGGGGCATGATCCGGGGGGGACGCGCCGGCCCCTGTGAGTGGGTCGGCCTCATACACCGGGCGGTGGAGATGGCGTTGGAGATCGCCGTCGGCACGGGGAAGAATTTGTCCTACTACCCGATCTCCTGTCGTATCACTACGGTGGGCATGAGTCCGGTCATATTGGAGACAGCCCGCGAGTGGGCGGAGGATGCGGGGCACCCCGTTGATCTCAGCGTGATGGATGCGGAGGCGCTGGCCGTCCCGGACCATAGCTTCGACACGGTCGCCTCGACCCTCGGCATGTGTACGTTCCCCGATCCCGGCGCGGCGTTGCGGGAGATGGGGCGCGTGTGCCGTGGGACGGGCGCATCCTTCTGCTCGAACACGGGCGCAGCGACGTGTTGTGGCTGGGGCGAGTGACGTGTTGTGGCTGGGGCGAGCGACGTGTTGTGGCTGGGGCAATGGCAAGACCGGCGCGCCACGCGCCACGCGCCTCAGTGCGGCTGCTAATGGGATCCGCGAGCCACTGGAGCTTGTCCGGCAGGCAGGCAGGCGCATCCTGGCGAGTCATCGCCACGTCCTCAGCATCTACCATCTGATTGTGGCCGCGCCCCCGTCCGCTGCGCGTCGTGGCGACCACCGTCATCCTGGACACACGTGACGACCCACGAGGATCACCGCCCCACATAGGCGTTTGGATACGTGGTGGTGAGGTCCGCATGGACCGGACCGCGACGCTCTCCGTCGGCAGAGGGAGTCCCACGGTCTGCGTCGGCTGGCTACGCCTCGAACCAGCGCGCCAGCTCGTCGCGCGCGAAGGTCGGGAGGGCGGAGGCGCCCGCGGACCCCGCCATGGTCAGGCCGGCGGTCGCCTCAGTGACCTGCCCGATCACGCGCCCACTGGCGCCGCAGGCCTGGAGCGCCGCCAGGGTAACGGCCACGTCCGCGGGGGCGACCGCCACGAGCAGGGAGCCCGAGGCCAGCAGGCCCAACGGATCGAGGCCCAGGGCTGCGCAGACGGCGCGCGTCTCGGGTAAGACCGGCAGCGACACGGGCGCGTCGAGGTGGACGCCGGCGCCCGACGCCGCGGCCAGTTCGGCCAGCGCCGTGGCCAGGCCGCCCTCCGTGGGGTCGTGCAGGGCGTGCGGCTGGACCGCGTCGCACACGGCCCGGGCCATGGCGACGATGGAGATCCCCGGCGTGTCGAGCAGGGCGCGGGCGCGGTCAAGGGTGTCGGCGGGGACGCCGCGCGCCCGCAACGTGGGGGTCGCCTGACGGGCCAGCACGGCCGTACCCTCGATCGCCAGCGCGCCCCCGAGCACGAGCGCATCGCCGGGCCGCGCGCCCCCCGTCGTGACGAGACGGTCCGGCTCAACCTCGCCGAGCATAACGCCCGCGACGAGGGGGCGTGTGACGGCGTCTGTCACCTCGGTATGTCCTCCGATCAGATCGACCGTGAGCACGCGGCACGCTGCGGCCAGGTCGGCCATGAGCGCGCGCACGTCGGCGGAGGTCGTGCCGCGCGGGAGCAGCACGGTGGCCAGGAGCCAGCGCGGTGTGGCACCGCGGACCGCGACGTCGTTGGCATTGACCGCCACAACGTAGCGGCCGATCTCAGCGGTGGCGAACGTGATGGGATCGGCCGCCGCCACGAGCAGGCGGTCGCCCAGGTCGATCACCGCGGCGTCCTCGCCCACGCGCGGCCCCACGCGCACGCGCCCGTCCCGCGGCGTCAGCGGGGCGAGCACGGCGGCGAGCAGATCGGGCGGTAGCTTGCCGCCAGGCAACGCGTCCTCGCGCGGCGTCATGGCCCAGGGGCTCGCTCGATGGCCTGGTCCATCCCCTCGCGCGCCGAGCCCTCCCGCCGTCCACGTATCCGGCCACGCCCGTAGAGGACGGTGGCGATCGCGATGATGAGGACCAGGGCGCTCCCCTGGATCACCTCGAAGCGCAGCCGCCCCACTGACGCCGGCACGCCGGCGGCCGGCGGCCACAGGGCAAAGCCCACCGTCACGAGGGCATAGCCTTCGCACAGGAGCGTCACGGCCCAGGCGCCGGCCCACCCTCCCGGCACGCGATAGGGGCGCGTCAGGTCAGGCCGGCGTCGCCGCAGCGACAGGAAAGCGGGGAAGACGGAGAGATAACTCATGACGCTCACCGAGACGGTCAGGCCCAGCGCCACGCTGAACTGGTCGGCCAGCGCGCCGCTCAGGCCCAGCGTGGCGGCGAAGACGAGGCTGGAAACGAGGCCGCTGAGCACGTTCACGCGCACGGGGGTGCCGAAGCGGCGGCTGAGGCGTCCCAGGGCTGGTGGGGCCGCGCCCTCCATGCCCGCGACCGCCCACGTCCGGTCGCCGCCCATCAGCCACGCCGTGGCCGTCCCCAGGTAGGTCAGCAGGAGGGCGAGCGCGATCAGCACGCCGCCCATCCCGCCGGAGCCGCCGACGATGCCAAAGGCGTCGGTGAGGCCGCCGATCGACCGCAAGCGCGCGGGCGGCACGACGGCCAGGATCGCCGCGATGACGCCGACGTACCCCAGGATGACGGTGAGGCCGGAGGCGAAGACGGAGCGTGGCACCTGCGACCGTGGGGCCGTCATCTCCTCGGCGGCGCTGCTCTGCAGCTCATACCCGAGATAGCTGAACATCAAGGCCGGCAGGACCAGGAGCAGGACCGACCCACTGGGGGTCAGGCTGGTCAGGTGGAGGGCTACATGCCCCTGCCGGCCGACATATCCCAGAGCCAGCGCGATGAAGGCGAGGACCAGGAGCACTTTGGCCCACGCCCCCACGGTCGGGAGCCACTTGCCGTGCCGCAGGCCGATCACGGTGGCGGCGACGCACAGCCAGATGAAGACCAGGCCGAACGCGAGTTGCGCGCCCTTAGAGGACAGGGGCGCGATAAACTGCTGCACGACGCCGATGCAGATCGTGGTGACGATGCCGCCGAGCCAAACCGGGTTGCTGATCCAGTAGAAGAAGGCGGTGAGCGCGGCGGGATAGGGACCGACGCCCTCTTTGACCCAGGCGTAGAGGCCGCCCTCGACCGGCAACGCGGCGCCGAGCTCGGCCACGAGGAGCGCATAGGGCAGATAGAAGGTGAGCCCGCAGACGACGATCCAGGTGAGGGCCTGGCCACCGGCAATGGAGACCTGGCCCAGCGTCTCGAAGGTGAGCATGGCGCAGACGCTGAAGAAATAGAGGTCCGCCAGGCGCAGCACCTTGCGGAGCTTGCGCTTCTCCAGTCGGACCGCACCCAGCGCTGTCGGCGCCATGTCGCGGGTCGTTTCCACGGTCCCTCCCTGTACCATCATATACTCCTCTCCCGTCATGATAGCGTCCGGCGTGGACCCGCTCAGCGAACAGGGGCTCATCCCCACCTAACGTGACACTGATCGTCCCGGCAGCGACGATACCTACACATGGTCTACAGCCACAGACGCTGTCCTACGTCGACAAGGCGGCCCATTCCACACCCACTTCACAGTATAGGCGCCAGAGCCTAGTAGTGCGTCACGGCTGGAATGGACGGTATACGTTCCCACTGGGAGCGCCGCGGTCCCCGCGGCTGGCCGTCGCGGGCGCGCGTGTCGCCCATCCCAAGCGGCGTGGCCCCGACCGTGTGCCGCGGGGACCGCGGCGCTCCCAGTAGAGACGCGCCAACCGCTCATTGCAGCCTTGACACGCTACTAGGTGTTGAGTGGGTCCGCAGCCGCCCCTCTTGACAACCTCCCCACCTTCTATTACTATAGTCATATGGTCGTGTGATTATAGGAAAGAGAGGGCCAATGATCGCGTTTTACCTCGACAGCACGTCCGGGCTCGTCCCCTATTTGCAGCTCGCCCAGCAGGTCAAGCATGCGTTGCGCCTTGGCCAACTCCAGGTGGGCGACCGGTTGCCGACGGTCAAGGAGGTCGTGGCGGAGATCGCCGTCAACCCCAACACCGTCTTCAAGGCCTACAACCAGCTCGAACACGAGGGCCTGGTCGCCAGTCGTCCAGGTCAGGGGACGTTCGTCACCCGCAGCCTGGCTCAGCCCTCGCTACGTGACCAGGCCGTCCTGCGCCAGCGGCTCGTCGCCTGGCTCCGCGACGCCCACGCGGCGGGATGGGACGAGGACAGCATCGTCGCCCTCCTGACCACGACGCTACGCGCTGTCGCGAAGGAAGGTGTGGCATGACGCCTGCGCTCCATGCGACCGCCCTCGGCAAGCGGTATGGCCGGCAGTGGGCGCTGCGCGACTGCACCCTGACGTTGCCGGCGGGACGCGTCACCGCACTGGTCGGCCCGAACGGCGCGGGCAAGACCACGCTCTTGCAGCTCGCCGTGGGGCTGACCCACCCGACCCACGGCACGATCGAGGTGTGCGGCCTCGCGCCCCACGCCCAGCCCAAAGAACTGCTGCCCCTCATCGGCTTCGTGGCGCAGGAGCAGCCCCTCTACCGTGGCTTCACCGTCGCCGAGATGTTGACGATGGGCCGCAAGCTCAACCGGGCGTGGGACGATGGCCTGGCCCACACCCGGCTGATGCGGCTGGGCATCCCGCTTGGCAAGCGCATCGGCGCCCTCTCGGGCGGCCAGCGCTCCCAGGTGGCCCTGGCCCTGGCGCTGGCCAAGCGCCCGCGTTTCCTCGTGCTCGACGAGCCGGTGGCCGCCCTCGACCCGCTGGCCCGTCGCGCGTTCTTGCAGACGCTGATGGAGGCGGCGGCCGAGGATGGGCTGGCCGTCTTGCTCTCCTCGCACATCATCGCCGACCTGGAACGCGTGTGCGACTATCTCATCATCCTGTGCGCGTCGCAGGTCCATCTGGCCGGCGACATCGATGAGATCGTGCAGGCGCACAAGCTCCTGGTGGGGCCGCGCCGCGATCCCGCCGCCGAGGCGATCACGCGCGCGCATCGGGTCATCCAGGAGCGCCACACCGCGCGCCAGACCCTCTTGCTCGTGCACACGACCGGCCCGATCTATGACCCGTCCTGGGAGGTGCGCGACGTGGCGCTGGAAGACATCGTGCTCGCCTACCTGGACCACCACGCCCAAGGGACGATGGGCCAGCCACACGTACGAGAGGAGGTCCCCGCATGATTTGGCTCACTCTGCGGCAACAGCGACTGGAGACGCTCATCGGCGGCGCGGTGCTGGCCGTCGTCGCGGCCCTGCTGCTGGTGACCGGCTTCGACATGATTGCCACGCTCCAGCACACGGGGGCGGCCGCCTGCCTCGCGCGGCACGCGCAGGACGCGACGTGCCAGGCCGTCGAAAGCGCGTTCCAGGGCCAGTACAACGCCCTGACCCAAGCGGTCTCCTGGCTCAACTTCCTGCCGCCCGTGTTCGGCATCCTGCTGGCCGCGCCCTTCGTCCTGGAGATCGAACAGGGCACCTATCGGCTGATCTGGACGCAGGGCATCACCCGCATGCGCTGGGCGACGATCAAACTCGGCCTCATCGTGGTCGGCGCCGTCGCGGTCTCGCTCGCCCTGTCCCTGCTCATGGGCTGGTGGCACGGTCCGATGGATCAGCTCCAGGGTCAGTTCTCCCCCAACTCCTTCGACTTCGAGGGGATTGTCCCCGTCGCCTATACCGTGTACGCCGTGGCGCTAGGGCTGGCCGTGGGGACGGTGCTGCGCCGCACCATCCCAGCCATGGCCGTCACCCTGATCGGCTTTTTGGGGTTGCGCGGACTTCTGGAGGTCGTGCGGGCGCACTACCTCCCGCCGGTTGTCCAGATCGTGGCGGCGGGATCTCGGCCTCTGGGGCGGTCGGATTGGGTGCTGGACCAGGGGCTGCAGGATCGTGGGGGGCACGCGGTGCGGTATCTCGACGCGGTGCGGTTGTGCGGATCGACGCATGGCGGAGGGCTCGACGCCACATGCCTGCGCCACCACGGCATCGTGCAGACGTTCGTCTACCAGCCCGCCAACCGGCTCGGGCTCTTCCAGGGCATCGAGGCGGCGATCTTCCTCGGCCTGGCCGCGGGCTTGCTGGGGCTGACCATCTGGTGGATCAGGTATCGGCTGGCCTGAACAGAGGCGGGCGGTGGGTGAGGCCGTGCGTTGGTCGCCCGGTCGTGGATGCGCACGGTCCCATCGTTGCCCTCTGCGGCGCTATGGAGGTAGAGCGTGCGCGAACAAGTATCGGGCCGAGCCGGTCAACCCTACATGTCGAAAAGAGGCGCGGACCACGGTCCGCGGCCTGACCTCTGGGGCTAGGGGTCCGTCCTTGTCGCACCCGACAGCGGCGATTCGTCGGGCGGCATCGTAGCGACACGACCAGATAGATGACCCGACGACCTCACAAATCGGCGCTCCGCCTCACAACGCTCCCCGTCCCTCGTCGCCGTGTCGCACGACCGCCTGGACCCCAGGTAGGACCAGTTGCTGGAAGATCATATGCATCTGTTCCGGTGAGTAGGGCTGTTGGTGTTCCAGCCACCACCGCAACAAACTCAGGAACGCGCCCGCCACGTAGTCGGCCAGGAGCGGTAGCGGCGCCGTGGGCGCGCATCCATTGGTCGCCAGCGTGGCGAGCCGCTGCGCGACGCTCGCGCTCAGGTAGCGGTGGCCCGTCTCGTAGAGCAGGTCGACACCGTGCCCCCGGACCAGGGCATGGTACAGGTGGTGATGCTCCTGCACATGCTGGAACAAACCCAGGCTGGGGATGAGTTGCTGACCGCCTGTGTCGTCGGGATCGAGGTGGAGGAGGGCCAGGACGCGCTCGCCTTCACTAATCAGCACGTCTTCCTTGTCGCGGTAGTGCGCGTAGAACGTAGACCGCCCGACATCGGCCCGGTCGATGATCTCCTGCACGGTGATGCGGTCGTAGCGCCCCTCCAGCATCAGCGCGATCAGCGCCTCGGCGATGAGTCGGCGCGTACGCCGCGACCGCCGATCCGCTTTGTCCCTCTCCGCCTTCATTGAACATCTCCCTATGCCCCTATTCCCGCACAATTGCCGCCCGCTGTCCGGTAGCGGACACGCCGGCGCGACTGGTTGTTGACCGCTCGGCTGTGCGCCCTTATGCTGGATGGTGAACAGAGTGTACCGCATCGGACAGCATGTCTGCCGAGCACAAGGGGAGGGCAAGCGATGACGATGGATGATGTGGCGCCCGTGACCACCGGGCGCACGATCGGATGGGCAGAGCATTACGACGCCGTCGTCGCGATCATGACGTTGGGCCGCGCGCGGGCGATCCGGACGAAGACGGCCGACGTGGCTCGCATCGCGCCGGGCGAGATCGTGCTCGACGTGGGCTGCGGTACCGGAGACTTGACAATGGTGACGCAGGCGCGGACAAGCGCCGCCGGCCGCGTGTATGGCATCGACGCCGCGCCAGCGATGATCGCGGTGGCGCGCCGCAAAGCGGCCCAGGCGGGTCGAGTGATCGACTACCGGGTCGCCGCCGTCGAGGCGCTGCCCTTCCCCGACGCGACTTTTGATGTGGTGGTGAGTAGCTTGATGATGCACCATTTGCCCGACGACCTGAAAGGGCGGGGACTCACCGAGATACGCCGCGTCTTGAAGCCTAACGGGCGTCTCCTGGTGGTCGATGCCAAACGGCCGGCGGGCCGCCTGGGCCGCGTGGCGCTGGCGCTGCTGGTCCACCATCAGATGCGGAGCGGCGTGCAGGATCTCCCTCCGCTCATGGAGGCGGCAGGCTTCACCGCCGTCGAAGCCGGGGAGACGGGGTTCAGGTCACTGGGGTTCGCGCGGGGTTGGGTCCAGGAGGCGCCGGCCGCGGCCATCTCTCGCAGCAGCCCTTGACGACACTCAGCGGCGTCTCACGCCCCCCGATCAGGCGGCCACATCGGGATGTGCTGAGACGTTCCCGCGCACGAGGGAGATACCGGCCGCGACGAGGGCGACCGCGGCGAACAGGAGCAAGGTGTCACGCACCCCGACCAGGACGGAGGCGCGGGGGGCCTGGGCCGTGCTGATCGCATGCCCCGCCAGCGTGGACAAGCGAACCGCGAAGACGACCGTCGCGACGGCGACCCCGAGGCTGGTGCCCAGGGTGCGCGTGAGGTTGAGGACGCCCCCAGCGACCCCGAGGCGCTCCGGCGGCGCGGCGCCCATGATCGCGCTGTTGTTCGGCGCGGTGAAGAGCCCTTGCCCCACGCCGAAGACGACGAGCGCGCCAATGACCAGCGGCAGCGTCGTCCCCTGACCGGTGAGTAGCGCCGCCAGGGCCAGCAGGGCCACCGCCACGAGCGCCATGCCCGTCACGGTCAACGGGCGTGCGCCGATCTTCTCCGAGAGGCGTCCGCTCAGCGGCGCCACGACACCTAACGCGAGGGGGACTGTCGTCAGGAGCAGGCCGGCCGCCAGCGGCGTGTGCCCATAGCCGCGCTCGAAATCGAAGGGGAGCAGGAAGAAGAGGGCGAACAGGATGCCATAGGAGAGCAAGCCAGCGACGTTCCCGGCGGTAAAGGCCGGCACACCAAATAAGCGCAGATCGATCAGCGGGCTCGCCGTCCGCCGCTCGCGCCATACAAAGGCGGCCAGGAGGACGCCGCCGCCGAAGACGCACGTGAGGAGGGGCGGGGATGTCCACCCCCAGAGGCGTCCCTCGTTGACGGCAAGCAACAGCGCGGTGAGCGCGGGGCCGAGCAGCACCGCGCCGCCCCAGTCGAAGCGCTGGTGCGGGCGCGGCCCCCGTGTTTGCGGCAAGACGACCCACCCCAGCACCGCGCCGAGCAGACCGGCCGGCACGTTGATCCAGAAGACCCAGCGCCAGCCCAGACTCTGAATCAGTACGCCGCCCAACGCGGGTCCGAGGGAGAGCCCAATCGCCTGGGCCGCGCCTTGCAGCCCGATGGCGCGGCCACGGCGCTCCGGCCCGGCCGCCGCCGTGATGATGGCCACGCTGTTGGCCTGCAACAGCCCCGCGCCGATCGCCTGGAAGACGCGCGCGCCAATCAGCACATAGAGCGTGGGCGCGAAGCCACAGAGCGCGGACCCCGCGACGAACAGGAGGAAGCCGCCGGTGTACAGGAGTTTGCGTCCAACCATGTCGGCGAGACGGCCGAAGATGGGGAGCGTACTGCCCAGCGCAAGCAGGTAGGCCAGCGCGACCCAATCGACCAGGCTCAGGCGCGCGTGGAAGGTTGTCTCCAGCGTGGGCAGGACCAACTGGGCGATGCTGGCGTCGAGTTGGCCCATGAAGGCGCCGACACAGACCGTGCCCACCACAAACCACACGTACGCGGGATGCCGTGCCAGGGCAGGCAGGGGCGCCGGTTCCGCGAGGGGCGCGCGCGATCCGTCCCGCATGGTCATCTCCCCATCTGATGACGCGCCTGAGCAAACGCAAAGAGGGACGTCCGCTTCTGACACTCCCGCTTTCCGTGCCGTTTAACGCTTCGATTCCGCGTCCACTACTGAGTTGGCCCAGTCAGATGTCCCGATGCACGCGGACCGACACGTTGTGTCGTGCTCCGTTACCGCGACGGCGACAAGGCGAACCAGGGACAATTCCTCTCCCATCACGGATGCAGCCTGTGGCGATACGCCGGGATGGTTTGGAGGAGAAGGTCGCGGATCGCCACGTCGTCACCGTCGTGTATCTGGTCCAGTCGCGGCATGAGGTCTCGCACGAGCAGCGCTTCGTTGGCCTGTGCGCGCCGATGGGCGTCCACATCCAGGACGCGGTCGCTCTCGACGAATTGAAGCGCATATCCACGGCCGAACACCTTGGTGAAGATGGATCGCACTCTCTCCATGTGCTCGTCGGACGCGACGATGAGCAGGTGTCGCCACCCGTGCGGGCGGCAGACGTCTACTTTGGTGAAGTAGGCGTTGCCGAGGGTGTCCATCGATCGGGTTTCCTCGAGCAACGCCGTGGAGGGAACACCGAGTTCTCTCGCATAGGCGGCCATCGCCGCCGCTTCCGTGCGCGGCGGCGCGGTGGCGATCTGATAGTGCCACGATCCGGACATGAGCACCCTGGGCGCGCGGCCCTGCCGAAATAACGCGGCGGCGCGTTGCACCCGTGCCCGCGGGTCCGGCGGCAACGCGCCGTCGGGATTAATCCCGCGTGCGAGGACGATAATGACATCTGCCATGCTGCAAGGATAACCGCGACACGATGCACAGGTCTACCGCACCGTGCGCCAGGCGTGCCATGAACTTTCGGTCGAAGCCGGCGCGACGATCGACGTGTGCGGTGGGGTGGCTGCGAGAGAATAGCCCTACCATCGCGCCAGCGTGCCGGCGTACCACCTCATGCGACCGCCGGGATGCCCGGCCGCGACCGTGACGACCCTGATGACGCCGACCAACGACGGGTCAATGATGGTGGAGTGTGACGGCGCTCCTCCCCTCCTAGAAGCCGATGTAGGCCACGACGCCGATCGCGATGAGGACGACGGCGGTGATGGTGTTCGCGTGGCGCTCCAACCACTCGCCCTTGAGCTGATAGCCGGCCAGCGTGGCGAGCACGGTGAGCCCGATGAACGTGACCATGGTCAACACCGCGAACACAACGATCACGCCGACGACGGCGCCTCGGCCGACCGCGCTCGCGGCCAGGGCCACGGGGAGGATCGTCAAATCGGGGGAGGCGGCGACCCCAAACGGGACGGCGACGGCGGCCAGACGGCGGGCGAGGGTCTGCTGCGGCGCAGGCGTGGCCTCGTCCGTGTGGGTATGCCCCTCCTCGTGGGCATGCGCGGTCTCGTGGTCGTGACTGTGTCCGTGGTCATGGTCGTGTCCGTGGTCGTGACTGTGTCCATGGCCCGTCAGCCCCCAGATGAGGAAGCCGACGCCCGTCAGGATGAGCACCGCGCCCACGATGTGCCCTTGTTGAGTCTCTAGTTGGCGTTGGAATTGGAGGCCGATCGCCGCAATGATGCCCGCGAGCACGACCGAGGCGACGACGTGCCCAGCGGACGCGAGGGCGCTGACGCGGGCCACCCGGAACAGGCTCCAGCGTTGGGTGCGGCCCACGACAGCGAGCGGGACCCAATGGTCCGGCAGGATGGAATGAAGAATAGCGACGACGGCGGCGGCTCCCAGGAGCAACGGGACGGATGCGCTAGCCACACTATCTCCTATCTCCCCCACCTGCTGGTCGGGGCTAACGCGGGGTCGGACACGCCGACCAGCGGTCGAACGGCCACTCCCTCTTTTTGTGTCATTTAGTCTGTGCGCTCTTTGAATCCGATCAAGCGGGCGGAGTTCATGATGACCGGGATGGACGATAGTTCGTGCAGCAAGGCCCCACTGACGGGCTTGAGGATGCCGGGGATCGCCAGGCCGACCGCGATGGCGAGGACGCCGAGCGAGAAGGCCAGGTTCTGGTAGATGGCCCGCAACGCCCGCCGCGACAGGTCGAGTAGGTGCGGCAGCTTGGAGAGGTCGTCGGAAAGCAGCGCGATCTCGGCCGTCTCGATCGCGACATCGGTCCCACCGCGCCCCATCGCCACGCCCACGTCGGCCGTCGCCAGGGCCGGCCCGTCGTTCACACCGTCGCCCACGAAGGCGACCCGACGCCCCTCGGCCTGCAGCCGCTTGACGATCTCCAGCTTCTCGCGCGGCAGGACCTGGGCGTGGACCTCGGTGATGCCCAGTTCGGCGGCGATGCGCTCGGCCGTCGTCTGGTTGTCGCCGGTGATGAGGACCGTGCGGATGCCCAGGCGGTTCAGCCGCGCGACCGTGGCCTTGGCCTCGGGGCGCAGCTCGTCCTCCAGGACCAGCAGGCCGGCGACCTGGTTGTTGACCGCCATCGGGATGACGGTCCGCCCCGCCGTCGCCAGCGTCGTCAGCCCCGCACGCACGTCCGGCGCCAGGACAATGCCGCGTTCAGCCAGGAGGGTATCCCGGCCCAGCACCACGTCGCGGCCGTCCGTGTAGGCGCGCACGCCCAATCCCGGCAGCGTCTCGAAGTCATCGGGGTCCGCGACCGCGAGGCCGCGCGTCGCCGCGCGTACCACCGACTGGCCCAGCGGGTGCTCGCTGTACTTCTCGGCCACGGCGGCCAGGCGCAGCAGGTCGCCCTCGGCCAGGCCGTTGAGCGGGCGCAGTTCGATCAGGCGCGGCGTCCCGAAGGTGAGCGTCCCCGTCTTGTCGAAGGCGACGGTGTCGATCTTGGCCAGCGCCTCGACGGTCGCGCCCTTCTTGACCAGGCTGCCGCGCAGAGCGGCGTTGCCGATGGAGGCGACGAGAGCCGTGGGCGTGGCCAGCACCATGACGCAGGGGCAGAACACGATCAGGATGGTGATGCCGCGCAGCAGATCGCCGCTCCACCACCACACGAGCCCACCGAGGATGAGGGCACAGGGCGTGTAGACTTTGGCCCATTGGTCGAGCAGGCGTTCGATGGGGGCCTTCTGCTCCTGGGCCTCCTCCACCATGCGGCGGATCTGGCCCAGCGTGGTCTCCTCGCCGACCGTCGTGGTGCGGACCTCCAAGGCCCCGACCTCGTTCAAGGTCCCCGCGAAGACGGTATCGCCGGCGCGCTTCTCGACCGGCATGCTCTCGCCCGTGATGGCGGCCTGATTGACGGCTCCGGTCCCGGTGACGATCGCGCCGTCCACGGCGATACGCTCGCCCGAGCGGATCAGCAGCACGTCGCCGACGCCGACCTGCTCCAGCGGGACCACGACGTCGCGCCCATCGCGTCGCACGGTCACCGCGTCGGGCAGCAGCCGGGCGAGGGCGTCGAGCGCCTTGCCCGCGCGCGCCGACACGAATTCTTCGAGCATCCCGCCGATGAGCAAGAGCACGGCCACGACCGCCGCCGCCGAGTACTGGTGGATGGCGATGGCGGCCGCCGTGGCGATGGAGACCGGGATATCGGCGGTGAAGTCGCGCGCGCGGATGCCCTGGATGGCCGACCACCAGATGTAGGCCGCGCCGACCAATGCCGCCGCGAGGTACAGTGGCGTGCCCGACTCGGTGGCCTGGTCGCCGGTGAGGCCGGTGGGCGTCTGGATGATGGCGGCAATCAACAGCACGAGGCTACCCAGCGTGAAGAGCGTGCCGGGGTCGAGCAGGAACTCCCGGTAGCGGCCGGTGAACGTGCGCGTCCCGCGCACGCACGTCGCGCAGACGGACTGGATCGCTGTAGCCATACGCCTCCCTCCCTCATTCTTGTTTAACAGTTATCTGATTATCCGTCGTTATACTCATATAGATGCCGGCAGACAGACGTACAATGATGTGCGCGTCCTCGCGTATCGTGACGCTCCCTCGTTTCTCCCTACGGATACGGATGGTCGGGGATGTTCTGGCGGACATGATCGGCGTGATATTCCGCCTCGCGGAACAGGTCGGCGACGTGGTGGTCGTCCACCCCGTAGTAGATGATGTTGCCGTCGCGCCGCGTCTTGACCAGCCGCCGGTCGCGCAGGACCCGGAGCTGGTGCGAGACCGCTGACTCCGACACGCCCGTGACGTGGGCCAGGTCGCGCACGCACAACTCCCCGCTGCGCAGGGCATAGAGGATGCGGGCGCGGGTCGGATCGGCCAGCGCGCCGAACGTCTCGACGACGATGCGGAGCAGGTCGTCCGGCGGCACGGACGCGCGCCCCGCCGCGACGGCCACGGGATCGATGGCGGCCACCGTGAGGTGCGACATGATGCTCCTAACCGCTTCTATATGAAAGCATACTCAGATAGTAGCAGCGCACGGCTGATAGCGCAAGCCAGCGGTACGGGCGCGTCACAGCGGCTCGAAACCAGGTAGATCTCCGTCGCGGTCAGCGCCGACGGTCACACGACCGTCGGCGTAACCTTTGTCATCGGCGCCCCGTTATTCATGTAGATGGGAGCTCATACCCCGACATCTGAAAGGAAGAATGGCGGCCATGATCCGCCCTTACCGCCGTCCTCTCGCTCTTCTTGCCCTCCTGACGATCCTCGCCAGCGGCCCGGCGCACGCGTCCCTGGCCCACGCAAGCGCGGCACAGCCCGCCCGACGTCACGCCGCATCCTGCGCCAGCGGCGTCGCCGCCCCGGCTGTCTGTGACCGCGCGCTCGGCGTGGCCCTGACCGTCCCCACCGGCTGGTCCGTGACTCCTCCCGGCCACGTCCCTCCCGGCGCCCTCGCCTTCTGGACGGTCGTGCCGGGGCGGCAGGACGCGACCCTCCATCTCATCGTCGAGCCCGTCGGGCTGGTAGGGTACTGTGGCGACGCGCAGGCCGCAGTGGCCGTGGCCGACGCGCTCACGGCGGGGACCAACAGTTCCCGGCCTATCCTGCGCGACCAGAACACTGTCGCCGGCGCCCCGGCCGTGTTCCTCAGCGGCCTGCCCGGCGCCGGGCCGAGCGTCCAGATCATCGTGGCCCACAATGGAGCGGTCTATCACCTGATCTTCCCCGGTACCGCGCTCCAGCCCGACCAGCGTCGGGCCCTGGCCAGCCTGCTCTTCATCCCGCGTGTTGGTCCCTTCCCAGGAGTGGTTGATCCCGGCCTCACCCCCGCGCTACGCGCCTGCGCCACGGTTCAGACGGGGTGCCTCTCGCTGGCCGACGCGCTCGGCACGGACCCGCTCACACTCTACGCCGATGGCGCCGGCTTCCCCGCGTCGCGGGCCGTGACGGCGCGCCTCTCCTGGCGGGGCACGCCCCTGCCGCGGCAACGCCCGCGCTATACCTTCTACACAACCTATCAGACTGTGCGCGCGACGAGCGGGGGCGTGCTAACCGTCTGGCGCTCCGTCCCGGTACGGGCGACAGCGTTCGCCGCGTTCACGGTGCGCGTCGTGGCGACGGACGCGCGGATGGGGACAACCCTGGCCACGGTGACGCGTAGGTTCAGGAATAGCGGCGGCACGCTCACGCCGGCGCCGGTGACCACGCCGACGTAAGATCGCCGTCTTTCGCGTCAGCCGGTCGGCGATCGGGTGGAACGCGCTGATCCTCGGAGCGGGCAGACTATCGCCGCTCGCCCGACCCGTCTTCCAGGATGTCCCCCCGCGCCAGTGGCGCCCTCTTTATCGATCATAGGGCGATAAGCCCCACGAGGACCTGCGCGCCCAGCCCCATCGCCCACGGCCGTACGACAGCGATCGTGCAGGCTATGATGAAAGGGTGGCGCGCCACGGCCGTCGCGCCTGTTGGTTAGTACGTGGGCAGGTATACGGCCAGCGAGAGCACGCTGTTGAGGATGGCGGCCACGGCCGACCAGGTGTAGCCGGATAGGCCATACGTGGGCGGTTACACATCACCGGCGCCACGATGCGTGCCTCCGCGCTCACATAGGCACGGCCGGCGGTGGTCCTCGGCCGGTCGCCCTCTATCATCCGTCGATGCGCGACGCCGTTATATACTTGGTGGTACACGAGACCGAGGAGAGGGAACGATGGCCGGACGTATACCCACGAGTTATGACGACGATAAGGACGCTCTATTGCGCCGCCTGCGCAAGATGGAGGGGCAGGTGCGCGGCATCGGGCAGATGGTCGAGGACGACCGCTACTGCCTCGATGTCGTGCAGCAGATCAACTCGCTCGCCGCTGCTGCCCGCGAGGTCGCGCTGATCGTGCTGGAGGACCACCTCAAAGGCTGCATCACCACCGCGGTCAAGAATGACAACGGGGACGCGGCGATCAAAGAGATGGTGACGGTGCTGGGCAAAGCCTTGCGCCAATAGCAGCCGTTCCCCGGCGATGGCCGCATGACGCGGTTCTCGCCAGCCAACGTCAATGTTCGTACTCCGCGCAGCCCGAGACGCAGGGCGATCCGGCGCGGCGACTGTCCGAGGTGAAGGACTATACTCCCACCCACCATCGGCACAACTCTTGCTCGTGTAGGAGTACCGCGGCGTGACATGTCTCCGCGCCCCCATCGTCAAGGGAGGGAGGAGGTGATTCGTACGAGCGGCGCTTAGACGTTCGCCCCGCCTGGCGCCCGCGACGACGCCCGCCCCTTATGACCCGCATCGCGTGTCACGGGACGCGCGACCGATGCCCCTCACGATAGAAAGGGATACGATAGCATGACACGCCCAACCCATCGATTCCCAGCACTCCTCGCCGTCGCGCTCACCATCCTCTTACTCGTCCCCGGCGTTGCCCGCGCCGGTGGCCCGCCTGTGACCGCGACGCCCTTCCAGCAACAGCAACAGTCGATCCAAGAGCTGAGGGGACTGACCGGGCCGGCCCTGGAGATCGGCTTCATCGACCGCACGATCCCGCACCACCAGAGCGCGATCCAGATGGCGATGGTCATCGCGACCAAGGCGGTGCATCCGGAGGTCCGCGCTGTCGCCCAGATGATCATCATGACGCAGCGCGAGGAGATCGCACAGCTCACCGACGACCTGCGCACGCGCTACGGGCGCGCGGTCCAGCCCGATACGCGCTTCATGATGCAGCCCTCTGAGATGGCGATGCTGCAACAAGCTAGCCCGCGGATGGCCGAGAAGATGTTCATGCTGATGATGCGCGAGCACCATCAGAGCCTCAACGACATGGCCCAGGTCGTGGTCCAACAAGGCGCGCCGCATGTCGAGTTCCGTGACCTCGCGCTCCACATGTTAGGCGACCAGGTGGAGCAGCAAGGCCAACTCTACACGCTTCTGCGCGATCTCTACGGCATCACGCCCCCCGCGCCGACCGGTAACATCGAGCGCGGTATGCAACTCGCCCTGGCGAGCCGGTAGCCCACAACCCGCGGTGGAGGCGGACACAGCGCGCGGCGGACGCCCGCCTCCATGGCCTGCACGCGTCTCTCCCAGACACACCCATGCGCACAGGTCTACGGGCACGCTCGGCGCTTCACACAGTCCAGGTCCAGCACCCGCTGACCGCATGACCCCCACGACCCCTCCCTTGACCCCACCCCCCATGGGGTGCTATAGTGTGGATGGGCCGGATAGTGCATGGGAGTATGCACCTGCCGGTGAGGAGGAGCGATGAAACAGGACTACAAGAAAGAGGCGGCGTTGCGCCTCAAGATCGCGGCGGGTCACCTAGAGGGCGTGCGCCGTATGGTGGACGACGAAGCGTACTGTGTCGATCTGATGAAACAACTCAGCGCGGTGCAGGCCAGCCTGGAGAAGGTGCAGCAGATCTTCCTGCGCAACCACCTCTCCACCTGCGTGTCCGACGCCATCCAGGATGGCATGGGCGAGGAGATCATCGACGAGTTGATGGGCGCGCTCAAGTTCAACAAGAGCCTCACCGACGGCCGCGCGGCGGGCGTGCCGGATGGTGTGTCAGCCATCCCGATCGTTGACGCAGGGGCGTCCCGGATGGTGTGTCAGCCATCCCGATCGTTGACGCAGGGGCGTCCCAGGCAGACCGGGGTTGTTGCGGAGCACATGCCCAGGCCGAGACGGCCGTGGTTATGACCGCGGCCGCGGAAAGATAAAGATAAGGGGGAGACATGGTTGTCGATCAGACGGTTCCGGTCGCGGAGGCCGCGCCTCCCCGCGTGTCCACCCCGGTGACGGAGGGGGCCGGCCAGGTCACCGATCTGGCCATCGAGGGGATGACCTGCGCGTCCTGCGTCGCGCGCGTGGAGAAGAAGCTGACGCGTCTGCCGGGCGTCACTGAGGCCAGCGTCAACCTAGCCACGGAGAAGGCGCGCGTGAGCTACGATCCGGCCTCCGTCACCCTGCCGCAGTTGGTCGGCGCGGTCGCGTCGGCCGGCTACCGGGCGCGCCCCCTCGTGGCGCCCCCTGTCCCGGCCGCCGTCGCGACGCCCGGCGAGGCGTGGCAAGAGTTAGCGATTAGTGGCATGACGTGCGCCTCCTGTGTGGCGCGCGTCGAGCGCAAGCTCGGCAAGGTCGACGGCGTGCGGTCGGCCGCGGTCAACCTGGCCACGGAGCGCGCCACGATCGCCTACGACCCGTCACGCGTCAAGGTGGCGCAACTCATCGGCGCCGTCGAGGCGGGCGGCTACGGCGCCGCGCCCGTCGCGGACGACTCGGCCACCGACGGTGGGGCCGCTGAGGAGGCGCGCCGGGGGCGCGCACTGCGCCGTCGTGGTGCGATCCTCCTGACCGGCGCCGTCCTCTGCGCCGTGATCCTCATCCTCGCCATGGTTCCGGCGCTGATGATGTTCCCGACGGTCCAGACGCACAACTATCTGCTCGCTCTCCTGACGCTGCCGGTTTGGGCCATCGTCGGCTGGAGCTTCCATCGTGGCGCGCTCATCAATATGCGCCACGGCGCCGCGAACATGGATACGCTGGTTTCGCTCGGCTCGACCGCCGCCTTCGTCTACAGCGTGGTAGCGATGATCGCCTTGCCGGGGCAATACGTCTACTTCGACACGGCCGCGCTCATCATCACGCTCATCTACCTGGGCAAGTATCTGGAAGCGGCGGCGAAGGGGCGCACCGGCGAGGCCATCAAGGCGTTGATGGGTTTGCAGCCGCGCACGGCGCGTGTCATCCGCAATGGCCAGGAGCGCGACCTGCCGATCGCGCAGGTCGTCTCAGGCGATGTGCTCCTCGTGCGCCCCGGCGAGCGCGTGCCGGTCGACGGCGTGGTCACGGACGGCGAGAGCGCCGTCGACGAGGCCATGATTACCGGCGAGAGTCTGCCCGTGCAGAAGGGACAGGGCGACTCCGTCATCGGGGCCACGGTCAACGGCATGGGGCTGCTCCATGTGGAGGCGACGCGCGTCGGCCGCGACACGGTGCTCGCGGGCATCGTCCGGTTGGTCGAGCAGGCGCAGGGCTCCAAGGCCCCGGTGCAGCGGCTCGCCGACCGCATCTCCGGCGTCTTCGTGCCCATCGTGCTCGTCCTGGCGACCCTGACCTTCCTGGGCTGGCTCCTGACCGGGCACGCGTTCGCGCAGGCCTTGATCCCGGCGATCGCGGTGTTGGTCATCGCCTGCCCCTGCGCCCTGGGGCTGGCCACGCCGACCGCCATCATGGTGGGCACGGGCCGGGGGGCCGAGGAGGGCATCCTGATCAAGGGGGGCGAGAGCCTGGAGCGCATCCAGGCGCTGCGCTCCATCGTGCTGGACAAGACCGGCACCGTGACCGTGGGCAAGCCGGCGGTGACCGATGTCATCACGCTGGCTGACCTGCCGGACTCCGAGGTGCTGCGCCTGGCGGCCGGCGTCGAACGGGGCAGTGAGCACCCACTCGGCGCGGCGGTCGTGCGTGGGGCCGAGGAGCGCGGCCTCACGCTTCCGCCCCTGCCGGCGGCCTTTCGGTCGATCACGGGCGGCGGCGTCGAGGGCACGGTCGAGGGCCGCGCGGTCCTCGTCGGTTCGCGCCGCTTGCTCGGGGAGCGAGGTGTCCCCGCCGCGGCGACCGTCGAAGAGCGCCTGGAGGCGTTCGAGTCGGATGGCAAGACAGCGCTCCTGGTCGCCGTCGACGGACGTCTGGCCGGCCTCATTGCCGTGGCCGACACCGTCAAGGACGGCGCGGCGGAGGCGGTGCGCGCGTTGCGGGCGCTGGGCCTCGACGTCACCATGCTGACCGGCGACAACCGGCGTACCGCCGCGGCGATCGGCCGCATCGCGGGCATCGATCAGGTTATCGCCGAGGTCCGCCCGGAGGAGAAGGCGGACGAGGTACGGCGGATGCAGGATGGGGGACGAGTCGTGGCGATGGCGGGCGATGGGATCAACGACGCGCCGGCGCTCGCGCGGGCCGATGTGGGCATCGCGATGGGCACAGGGACCGACGTGGCGATGGCCGCGGCGGACATCACGCTGGTGCGTGGCGACCTGCGCGCGATCCCGCGAGCGATCGCCCTTTCGCGGGCGACCATGCGCGTGATCAAGCAGAACCTATTTTGGGCCTTCTTCTACAACGTGATCCTGATCCCGCTGGCGGCGCTCGGCGTCATCACGCCGATCTTCGCTGCGGCGGCCATGGCGCTCAGCTCGGTCACGGTCGTGAGTAATAGCCTGCGGCTCGGTCGCTTCGGCCGTGCCCGACGGGCAGGCGGGGCATGACGCCGCGTATGGTCACGGGGAGCGTGTGGAGGATGGGGACATGAAACCGTTTCGTGGCGCGCGGATTCGGCCACCCTGAGAACACCGGGATCATGCACACTGTCAGACAAAGCGCGTTGAAAGCAAACGCACGTCGTAGATGAAGATGAAGAAGATGAAAGGACATCCATCGATGGAAACCGTTACCTACACCGCCCCCGCTATTTCATGCGAGCATTGCCAGCGCACCGTTGAGGGGGTGGTTGGCGCCCTCCCCGGCGTCAACAGCGTCCACGTCGAGATCCCGTCGAAACAGGTCCAGGTGACCTACAATCCGGCCGACGTCTCGCGCGCCCAGATCGAGGCCACGCTGGATGAGGAGGGCTATCCAGTCGCCCCGTAATGGGCGGCGTGCGGTCACCGTGGCGTGTCGCTGACGCCCCCGATGGGGCTGTCGGCGACACGCTGCCCCGTGCGAGTGCGTCACCACCTCGCGCTGCGCCAGGCAGTGGAGCAGGTCACAACACCCGTTCACCCTGGCGTCGCCCGTGTGGCGGCGCGAGGCAGGTCCACCTCTTCATGAACATCTCGCAGTTCGACCATCCGATCCATATGCATGGCCACAGCAGCGGCGACGGCGGCATGTTCACCGTCGTTACAAACGTGTCGTGATCACGCGCGCGTTGGGCGCGGCGTCGATGCGTGAGCGCGGGATCGATGGGGTCGCCGCCCTTGCGCTCCCTCGCGTCGCCATCGAACGCGGCTCACGCGCGCCGGATGCGCATGCCGGACAGTAGGCGCGATCACGGCGCATGAAGAAAGGGGAGAGACCGTGGGGACACCGGCCGTGACGATAGTACCTATCGCGATGGTACAGCCGCAGCGGGCGATCGACGGCGTCGATGGCAGCCGCGTCGAGATCTCGACGACGGCCGGCACGGCGCTGGGTGGCACGGCGCGGCTGTCGCGCGCGAGTGTCGCGGGCGCTAGCGATGACGCGCCGTCTCCGGTCGCCTCATGAGGGACCGCGCAGGGGATGCCGGCCGCGATACGGCCGGGTGGACCCTCGCCACGCCCGGCCGACGCCGCGTGATCGGCGTCGGGTTTGGGGTATGCGCGGCGGTGGCCCTCGTCCTGACGCTCAAGCCGGCCGGAATGCCCAGCCGCAGCCGGATCGCCCTCGGTCCTGGCGCTGGGCAGCCCGCGCCCGCCCTGCGTCTGCCCGACCTACAGGGGCGGGACACGCGGCTGTCCGCATTCCGCGGCCGGCCGGTGGCTCTGATTTTCCTCGCCACCTGGTGCGAGGGTTGTCGCGACGAGATGCCGGCGCTCGTACGCGCCGCCCCCGCGCTCGCGCGCCGCGGCCTCGTCATCCTTGGTGTGGATGCCGTGGGTGAAACGCCCGCGGCCGTGGCGGCCTTCGTCCGCGCGTACCACGTCCCCTTTCGCGTCCTACTCGACCCGTCATCCGACGTCATGACCGCCTTCGCCGTCGCGGCCCTGCCGACCACTGTCGTGATTGGCCGCGACGGCCGCGTGGCGCTGCACCGCGAAGCGGCCATCGACCCGCCCACCCTGGCGCGGGTCGCCTTCGATCACCGCTAAATATAGAAGAGGAGATGCGCCTATGTCGTCCACGGTCCGCCTGCTTGCCGCCACGCTGGTCCTTGCGTCCCTGGGGGCCGTGCCAGCCATGCCGACGTTCGCCGTCTCGTCGGGCCTCGCCGCGACCGTCGCCGGGACGCCAATCCCACTGGCCGCGTATCGGCGCCGACTGAGGCTCCTCGACGCCCTTCCCCTGATGAACGACCCCATGCGCGTGCCGGTCCCACCGGTTGACACGGCCATCGACCAACTCGTCGCCGAGCGCGTCATCGACCTGGAGGGCGTGCGCCGACGCGTGGCGCCGACGCTGTCCGACTTGGCGCGCGCGCGGTCCATCCAACGGCAGGAATACGCAACGGTCGGCGGCCTGGCCGCGCTGGCGCGCCGCGACCTGCTGAGTGCGGCCGAGGCGCGTCAGGAGGTGGCGACCACCGCTGTCGAGTTCGCGCTCGATCGACGGCTCGGGTCGGGCTGGTTCGTCCACGCCCAGGCCGCCGACCGTGTTGTCTACTATGTCGGCGATCAAGCCCTCGACACGCCCGCTCCCGTCGTGGGGCACCCGGCGCCTGATGTCCAGGTGCGGACGTTGGCCGGCCGCGCGACCACGATCGCCGCGCTGCGCGGCCGGCCGACCATCCTCAACGTGTGGGCGACGTGGTGCCGCTGGTGCGGGCGCGAATTGCCCATGATCGCGCGATTCGCGTCGGCGCACGCTGGCCTGCGTGTCGTGGCGCTGGAGGAGTACGGGACGCCTACGCTCGTGCAGGCCTACCTGCGGGCGCATGCGACGCACCCGCCGGTGCTCTACGATGGGCCGGGCCGCCTCTCGCAGGTTTATGGGATCGACCTCCTCCCGACGACGCTCGCGCTCGACGCGCGCGGCCGCATCCGCCTGATCGTGCGGGGCTACCTCCACGGAGTGGCCGACCTGGCGCGCCTGACGCGGGCGGCCGGGGGCTAGCGGGACGGGGCGAAGGTAGGATAAGCAGCGGTGGGACCGCGGGTCGGCCGCCACAGCGGCTGGGACAGGGCGAGGGCGAAGGCGAGGTCCCACCAGCGCGCACTCCGTCGTTTGCGCCCTCCTTCCTCGGCCAACACCTGACCGTTGGTTTCCCAGCGGTCCTTGGCCCGTGCCGCCCGCGGCGGCGGAGGGAGATAGCGGTGGCCCTGTCGCCGGGGGATACCGCGTGGCGTCGCGTCGTCGCGCGTCCACATCGCACCACATAGGCGGCAGAAGACCGACAACAGGCGCTCGAGACCTCCTGTCATCAATTTGTCATAAGAGGGTGCTACGATTCGGGGTGGTATGGGCGGGCGCGACGCCGGCGCTCGACGCGTGGAGGATGTGAGCCGGGGTTGACGAGGGAAGGGTGATGCGCCTATTGGTCGTGAGGGATAGGCGCTCGTTGGCCGTGGTGACGCGACGCGGGCCGGCGCCGGCCCGCCCTGTGGTCGACGCCGCGTGCGACGCGATGGAGAGGACGGAGGCGCCTGAGAGGGACGGTCGCAATGCCCCTGTCCTCGCTATGACAGGACGTATTCTCACCGGCCTGGATGGCGTGCAACGCCCGGACGTCACCAACGACGCTGTCCCTGTCTTGACGCTCCCCGCCTATGACGGGTCGCGTGACGGCGACGTCGGCGCCAATGGCTATCCCTCCCCGCCCATCGCTGTCGAGGAACTCCGCGCTCGTGTCGACTTCTCGCCCACGGAGGTCGCGGCGTCCGCCTACGCCCTGTGTCACACGGACCATGTCGTGGGCCGCACCCTCGATATGGAACGGGCGCGGGACAACGATGTCGGTCTGTGTGACATCATGGTCCACGCCATCGTCCATCGCTCGCGCACGGCGACGGACACGGGCCACGGTACGCCGCGCATGCATACGGTGTACAGCCTCGCGCTAGCAGCCGAGGCCGCGCGATGATGCTGCGGTGGCCTCCCTGGGCGCGCTTTGCCGACAGGCCCTCTGCCGACGCGCGGACCCATGGCGTCGATCTGGACGAGGCGCCACTGCGGCGGGTCGGGCGGCGTCTGGCCGCCCTGACGGTGGGTCTGCTCTGTGCCCTCTTGCTTGCGCTCGGACTCACCATCTACCTCTCGACCCGGACGGTGCTCCTGGGGTCCCTGCAGGGCATTGTCAAGGCCGGGACGACGGATGTCCTCGTGGCATCACCGTCGCCACCGGGTCCAGGGCCGTCGCGCCCCGGCGACGGCGATGGGCCCCCAGCGCGGCCGCCCGATCGTCCCGCGCAAGGGAACGTCGGCGACGGGGTCTTTACCACCGTCGCCAACGCCCACCTGGGTGTGCTCTTCAGCGCCCCGCCCATCAGCACGACGCTGGCCGATCCAGTCGCCGCGCGCGCCGCCCTCGCCGGACATCTGTCGTCGCCCTACTCAACGCAACAGGTGGACGCGAACGGGCCGTACCTGATCTACACGGTGCGGGGGCCGGTGCGGAGCCGCGATGGGACCGTGGCGATGGGGGTGGCGCAGGCGCGGATCTCGGAGCAGCAGTACCTGGATAGCCTGCGCCATCTCCTCACCATCTTGCTCGAAGTGAGCGCGGCCGGCCTGCTCGCCTCCGCCCTCATCAGTGTGGTGTTGGCGGGTCGCGCCCTCCAACCGATCAGGGCGGCGCTGCGTCGCCAGCGCGCCTTCGTGGCCGACGCCGCCCACGAACTGCGCACGCCGCTCGCCATCATGCGCGGCGCCTCCGAGCTCGGCCTCGCGGCGGGTACCGGCCCCGCGCAAGAGGCCAGCCTGGAGCAGGCGCTGGCGCAGAACGCGCACATGACACGCCTCGTCGAAGACATCTCCACACTGGCGCGCGCCGACAGCGGGGCCGTGGACCTGGTGCGCGCGCCGCTAGACCTGTGCCGGCTCGTCGTCGAGACGATCGCGGGCGTGGAGGTGCTGGCCGAGGACCGCGGTGTGCGGTTAGTGGTCGAGACGCCAGGCGTCGTGCGTGTCGTCGGCGACGCGGGCCGGCTGCGCCAGGCGCTGTTGATCTTGCTCGACAACGCGCTCACGTATACGCCCGACAATGGGTCGATCACGGTGAGCGTGGCGCGGCAAGGCGGGCACGCGCGGCTGCGGGTGCGGGATAGCGGGCCGGGGATCGCGCCGGAGGATCTTCCGCACCTCTTCGAGCGCTTCTACCGGGCCGACAAGGCGCGCGGGAGCGTGGGTAGTGGCCTGGGGTTGTCTATCGGGCGCTGGATCGCTGAGACGCACGGCGGGCACATCACGGCCGCCAACGCCCCGGGGCGCGGTGCCCTCTTCACGGTCACGCTTCCGCTCGCGTCGCCCTAACCGGGGTCACAACATTATAGGAACCGGTGTAAAGCCCATCGGCTTTAGCCGTGGGATATAAGACGTGCGCCGCGACAAGCGGCGCGCCACCAGCGCTACCGACGCGTTTGCGACTCGATGTACCGTCTAACTGTCTCGCTCGATACGTTGCCGGCGGTTGACACATAGTAGGAGCGCGTCCACATGCTCGGCAATTTCAGCAGGTTGGGGAACTCCTGGCGCAACACGCGCGCGGTATAGCTCTTCAACCGGAACATGATCTGGTCGGCCGCCAATGTTGGCGGCGCGTTGATAAACAGGTGGACATGATCGGGCATCACCTGCAGCGCAATCACGCGGCAATCCGCAACGGCGGCCTGTTCCACCAGGAGCGCCTGTAGCCGGTCGGCTATCGGTCCCACCAACACGCGTCGGCGACGACGCGGGGTCCAGACGACGTGATAGTTGATAAGCGAAACTGACGTGTTTGCGTGTCGTTCTGATTGACTCATAGACCATAAGTATCGTACAGTATAGGCATGGAGTCAACCATCCTGCGCCGTGTCTATCGTTTTCGCCTAGAACCTACCTCCCATCAAGAGGAAGGCTTTAGACGATATGCGGGCGCGCGGCGGTGGGTGTGGAATTGGGCGCTCGCCCAGAAGCAGGCGCACTACAAGGCAACGGGGAAAGGGTTGCCAGAGAAGGAGTTGTCGGCGCGGCTCACGGCGCTCAAAGGGGAGCCGGGGACGGCTTGGTTGCGCGAGATGGATAGCCAACTCTTGCAGCAAGTGTTGGCCGACCTCAAGAAAGCGTTCGGCGCGTTCTTTGAGCGTCGGGCGCGTTATCCCCGCTTCAAGAGCCGCAAGCGCGACATGGCCCGTTTCCGCATCCCTCAACGCGTCACCCTGCGCGATGGCTCCCTGACGGTCCCGAAGATCGGCCGTGTCAAGGTGCGCCAGTCGCAGGCCGTTGAGGGCGTCACCAAGAGCGCGACGTTCAAGCGGGATGCGTGCGGCCACTGGTTCGTGTCGCTATTGTCCGAGGTAATCGCACACGTGGGGTCTGGTCAGGATCTTGCAGGGCGGGTGGGGCATGAATGAGTCAGCGCCGGAGGGGATCACAGCGGAGGAGTGGGCGGCGACGCCGCTGTCCGTGCGCGTGCTGGTC
>JAABUJ010001453.1_pt1 | contig 34961 bp, 38 predicted proteins | sample 5559131 | NCBI WGS metagenome assembly JAABUJ01 (sample SAMN10711875, study PRJNA513366) | rock metagenome | isolation source: Antarctica rocks | place: Antarctica: Victoria Land, Mt New Zealand nord | collected 2016-01-07 | reverse complement strand
TGCTCGACCGGCTTACCCACCACTGCCACATCCTGGAAACCGGCAACGACAGCTTCAGGTTCCGGAACAGTTCGGCCGAACCTAACAACAGGAGGACCAAAACACCCCCTTGACCCACACCCGCAGCACGCGGGAGATATCCTTGGACCGGGTCACTTCTCGATGAAAACACCGGGTCAGGTCTCAGTGAAATTCAACAGTCTCGGGCAGGAAGCCGTCCTGCTGGTCGATCAGCAGGCGCATCACCTGGCGCTTGGAGATGCTGACACCCACCGCTTGCAGCAGGCTGACCAGCCGTTCCACCGTCACTTGGCTCTGATGGTGTTGCATCAACACGAAGCGTCGCAGTTCGGGACCGAAATGGCCGCGGATGCCGCGGGGCAACGGGGCCGCGATCATGTCTCCATCCGGCGTCAGCCAACGCTCGCGCCGGTCGTGCACCGCGCGGGCGCTGATCATCAGGTCCTGCACGTCATACGGCTCATAGCACTTGAATTGCGAACCGGGCGAATGCGCGGCCCGCAGCACCTCGGTCTCTACCTTCACTCGTGGCGTCACCTTGCCGCGGCGCCGCTGCTCGCCACCGCGGGGCGGCTCGGTGTTCTTCTCCATCCCGCTCGGCCTGATCGAGGGGCGGCCCGTCAGGCCCTTCAGTCGCGCAATCTCGTCACGCTGCGCAGCAACCAGCGCCTTCAGCTCCGCGACCTGGCCGAGCAGCTCGACCAACAGCGCATCCAAATTGGCGCGCGATGGGCTCGGCAGGTTGGGGGGTGTTGCCATGTGCCGAGCGAATCAAACTCGCCCGCTTCAGGGAAGCCCAAAACTGCGGTCAACCCCGGGATTCTGCCAGGGTTACTATCTGTTGACCCAACCAACACCTATCGTTGATATTATCAACTCAAAAGTGAGGCAAGCAGTGAGACTTTCGCCGGCTAACCGCTGCTACAATACAGCCACACCCGCGCTGGCTGGTCTTGGACCACGTCATTGGGTGCGGTGGGCGACATTCTGGAGGCAGGAGTGCCCAGCTTCCGTCAGCTAGAGTTTCCCGCACCTCCCGCATAAGAATGGGATGCCTATGGCAAAGGCCGCACGACGCCCGAGAGGCCAGTCCTCTAGCGAAATCCCGATCCGCGATCTCATCTCCTACCGGCTGGCCCGGACATCCAGTCTAATGTCGCGGGGCGCTGCGCTTCGCTACAGGCGGGAGTTCGGCGTCAGTCTGGGCGAGTGGCGGGCGCTCGCGCTGCTGGCGACCGGGGCGCCTCAATCCCTGATGCAACTCGCTCGCGCAGCTGGGCTGGACAAGGCGCAGATGAGCCGGGTCGTGGCCTCGCTGATCGAGCGGGACCTGGTTGTACGCGATACGGCGCCTCAGCGCGGCCGGGCTGTTGAGCTGAGCCTAAGCCCGAGCGGGCGCGAGACCTACTCTGGCCTGATTGCCGCAGCATCCGAGCGTGATAGGGCGTTCCGGAGCGCGCTCGAACCCCACGAACTCGCGACGCTGGACGCAGCACTCGGCAAGCTGGCGGATCAGGCCCGGCGCTTCATAGCAGTAGAGGCGGCTGCTGGCTCGGACGAAGAATAGCCCTCCGCCAGCACTCTACGGCAGCCGGCGAATCCAGGCGACGATGGCGTCGGCCACGGGGCCGGGCGCCTCGGGCAGCAGAGCATGGCTGGTGCCTGGAATGACGACGATGGTGACGCGCTCCCCGAACTCGTTCTTCAGCTCGTTGCGGGTGGAGGCCGGCTTGAATGGGTCGTCGCCGGCCTGCAAGTCCAACAGCGGCACGCGCCCGCCAGCCCACCACGCCGGCTGCGGCGTCCGGTCAGCGGCCTCGCGCTGGCTCCGGCTTGCCTCGGGATACCAGCCGGTGAGCCAGACCGACGGATCGTGGCCTTTCGCAAAGAAGGCGCCTTCCAGGTAGCGCCGGCGCTCCACCTCCGGAATGGCGGGGTCGGCGGACTTGGTAACCGCGATGCTCAATTCCGGCCGGTAGGTCTTGGCCGCTGCCGCCGCGAGGACGACGCCGCGGACGAGCGCCGAGTGGTCCACGGCGGTCATGCGGGCAACCCAATTTCCATAGGCGTGCCCGACGATGACGGCCGGCCCGGCGTGCTGCGCCTCGATCACCGCCGCGACGTCCCGCGCGAAGTCGTGCAGCGTCAGTCCCTCCATCGGCCCGATGCTCGCGTGCATGCCCCGTGGCTGAGGCCGGAGCACGCGGAACCCGTGCGCCGCGATGGCAGCGGCGACCTCGTCGTAATCCTCCGAATCCCGTCCGCGCGAGGGCAGCATGACCACGAGCGGGCCGCTGCCTTCCGCGATCACGTCGATCTGGGCGTCTCCTGCTGGCACGAGTTGGCGCGTCCGGCCGGGATCGCCGGCCGCCCCGCCCATGATGCCGATAAGCCCAGACATGACAATCACTCCTCGCAGGAACCTGCCCATCAAAGCTCGCCTCCGACCTTACGAATTGTCGTAGGAGATACCGGCGCGCGCGAGGTCCCAGATGTGGCGTGCTGACCCCGTCCGTTGCTCCTCTCGCACGTGCCCGGCCAGGCCACCCGCGCGCGACACGACGGCCATGGCCCGCATGACCGGAACGGGGATGCCGATCTCCAACAGCAGCGCGGCGATGGCGCCGGTGGCATTGATGGTTACATGCCGCCCCGCAGCCTCGTCCACCGCGGCGCCGAGCTGCCGCAGCAGCGCGACGAAGCGGCCGTCCCGCCCCGCCTCCGCGGCGACGGTGAGCAGCCGTGGGGTGCGGGGATCGTCCGGCTTGTGGGTGCGGTGGCCGAAGCCAGGCATGGGCCGCTTCTCCGCGCGGTGCCGGGCGGCCACATCGGCGCAGTAGCGGGCGGGATCGCTGGCATGCACGCCATCCGTGAGGATGCGGGCGCAGCCCTCCATCGTGCCCGCGAATACGTCGCCGATGGCCATCAACCCCGCGCCGATCGCCACCTGCACCTGATCCGGCACGCTGTCCGCCATCAGCCGCGCGACCAGCGTGCTTGGGTTGAGCCCGTGCTCCATCAGGGTCACCAGGCAGGCGTCCAGGACTCTTGTGTCCGCCGGCTCCGGCATCCGCTCGCAGACGAGGAAGTAGAGGATTTCCGTGAAGCTGTGATGGCCGATCAACTCGTTCACTAGGTCGCGGCCGCGAACAGTGATCGACTGCGCGTCTGAGGTCGCGATCCGGGTCCGCATCATGCGCCTTGGGGCAGCTGCGCTACGACTTCGAGGTATTCCTGGGCTATACGGCGCACCAGCTCCCCGGCTGGAACGAGGTCATTCACCAACCCCGCCGATTGGCCAGCCTCAATCTTGCCCTCCGCGACATCGCCGTCCAGCGCCGCCATCTTGAGCGTGCCGGCAGCGAAGGCGGCCTTTCGATCCGCCAATTCCGCTCCGTCCGCCTCCATGGCCAGCATGCGCTCGGCAAATGGGTTCGTCAGCGTGCGGATCATACCGAGCCCACGCCCTACCGTGCGCGTGCTGGTAACCGCCGCGCCCAGGACGGCTTCCTTATAAGCGGCATGGACGTTGGCTTCCGGTGTGGCGATGAACCGGGTGCCGAAATTTGCCGCTCCCGCGCCCAGCGCCAGCGCAGCCGCCAATCCGGCGCCATCGGCGAAGCCGCCGGACGCGATGATCGGCACGTTTCCGCCGAGAGCGCGGGCCACGGCCCGCACGATGACCATGGTCGACACCAGCTCCGCTGGCGGGTGACCGCCCGCCTCCCCGCCCACGACCACCAGCCCGTCCACTCCGGCTTCGGCGGCCTTCAGCGCGTGTTCTTCGCTGGCCACGACATGGATGCAGACCGCACCAATGGCCTTGAAACGGTTCAGGTATCGTTTCGGCCCGCCTTGGGAGGCGATCAGCACCGGGATGCGGCGCTCAATCAAGAGATCCAGGATCTCATCAGCACCCGGCCGGTAAAGCGGCATGTTCACGGCAAAAGGCCGGTCGGTGCCGCCGCGCACCTCGTCGATGGCCCGTGCCAGGTCGGTCAAGCGCATCGGCCCGGCGCCGATCACGCCCAGACCACCAGCTACCGCCACCGCCAGCGGCAGGACGGAGCAGGACGAGGCCCAAGACATGCCAGCCTGTACGATGGGCAGGTCGATCCCGAGCAGACGGGTGACGTTCGTCTCGATCTTCATGCCGGGAGGCCCAGCAGCTTGCGGGCGTGCGCGGCCAGCTGCTTCTTCTGCACCTTGGAGCTGGCGGTCATGCCGATCGATTCGAACTCCTCGACTACGAACACGTGGCGCGGCACCTTGAAGCCGGCCATCTGGTCCTGGCACCAGTCCATCACAGCCTTCGGCTCGCACACTTCGCCTTCGTTCGGGATGACGAAGGCGGCAACCACCTCCATCAGCCGCGGGTCGGGCACGCCCACAACGGCCGCTTGGCGTATGGCGGGGTGGCGGTGCAGGACGTCCTCGATTTCGGCCGGCGAGACATTCTCGCCCCCTACGCGCACGATGTCCTTGACCCGGCCGAGGAACTCCAAGCGCCCATCCTCTCCGAGCCGGCCCAGGTCCCCGGTCGAGAGCCAGCCTTCGGGGCTGAGCGCCTCCGCCGTTTCCTTCGGTTTGTCGAAGTAGCCGCGCATCACGTTCCAGCCGCGGACCACGATCTCGCCGGGCCCGCCGGCCGGGCGGTCGACGCCGTCCTCGCCGACGATGCGGATTTCGATGCCGGGCTGCGGCCGCATCCGCGAAGTGATGCGGACCTCTTCCGGCTCCCACCAGCAGGACTGGGCGATGTTGGGGGATGCCTCCGATTGCCCATACCCGGCCACGCACTCCCGGGCGCCCAACTCGTCGATGATGCGCCGCATGATGGCCGGTGATGCAGCAGCCCAAGCCCCGCGCAGCGACAGACTCCGCTGCGGACGGCTGGGGTGGTTCAGCAGCATGAGCGCCATGGTGTCGTTGCCGGAGAAGTGGGTGCAGCGCTCCCGCTCCATGAGCAGCAAGGCCCCCTCCGGCTCGAACCGGTCCATCGTCACCAGTGTGACCATGTGCTGCAGCGCGGACAGGACGGACAGCGTGCTGCCGGCCACATGGAAAAACGGTCGCGCGGAATGGTAGCGGTCCGCGATACGGAAGCCGATGCGACCGCCGGAGACGTAGGCGTTCCCGAGCATGTTGGCGTGGGTCAGCATCACCCCCTTGGGGAAGGAGGTGGTGCCCGAAGTGTATTGGATCAGCAGAATGTCGTCCGGCGCGCAGACGGCCGCCGCCGGAGCGCCGGCCCCGTCCCGGAATGAAGCGAAGCTGGTCGCAGCCGCAGGCACGTCGTCGCCCAGCACTACGATACGGCGCAGGTCTGGCAAGGCCGGATCGGGCAGAGCCGTGTCCAGGCCGGGGCAGATGCCGCGCAGCATGGCGACGAAGTTCACCTTCAGGAACCGGTCGGCCAGCAACAGCGTGGTCACTCGGGATTGGCGCAGCGCGTAGGCCATCTCCTCCCCGCGGAACCGCGTGTTCACCGGCACGGTGACGGCGCCCACAGAGCCGAGGGCCAGGAACAGTGCGACCCAGCGCACGCCGTTACCGAGGCAGAGGCCCACGTGCTCGCCCCGCCCAATCCCTGCCTTCACCAGCGCGGCCCGCAGGCTCGCCACCTCGTCGGCCAGTTGCGCGTAGGTCAACCGCCCGTCAGAGGCCACGATTGCCTCCACATCAGGCGCAATGGCGACAGCGCGGGCCAGCGCGTCGGCGGTGGTGAGCGGGCACATGGAAGCGAGGTTCACGCTATTCTCCCTTTGCAGTGCCGACATCGCGAGCGAAGCTCTCGATTCCGCGCCGCCAGCCCCCGTCGGCCAGAACGCGCTCGATCCCTGCCATCTCGATGCGGATGCCGGTCGTGAGCGCGACCTCCTCGCCCAGATCCACGGCCTGTTTGGTCAATGCCATGGCAAGCGCCGGGGCTTTGGCGATGGCAGCGGCGATCTCCTCCGCCGCCGGGCCGACCTCGTCCACGAGGCGCGCGACCAAGCCCAGCCCATAAGCTTCATCTGCCGGCATCGCCCGGCCGGTGAACAGCAGCTCCTTGGCCCGGCGCTTGCCGATGACGCGCTGCAGCCGCTGCGTCGCGCCCACCGTGCCCCATTGCGGCTCCGGGAAGCGGAACGTAGCGGTGCGGGAAGCGACGATGAAGTCGCAGGCCATGGCGATCTCGCCGCCAGAGCCGACCACCGGGCCATCGACCACGGCGACCACCGGCTTGCTGCACCGTTCGATGGTCTCATAGGCGGCGAAGGCGGCCAGGCGGCGGCTGCGCACCCAGGCCTCGTCCTTGCCCTGCCGCTCCTTCAGGTCGGCGCCGGCGCAGAACACAGGACCGGCCGCGTCGAGCAGCACTACGCGCACCTCCGTATCCCCGTCGAGCGCCGTGAAGGCCTCCCGCAAGGCGTGGCACATCGGCAGGTTCAGGGCGTTGCGGGCCTCGGCGCGGCTGAGGGTGACACGCGCGATGGCGCCATCGCGCCGCAGTAGGACTGAGGTGTCAGCCATCAGATCGCTCCTTCGGCGCGCAACGCGGCCATTTCGGCCGTGTCTAGCCCCAGTTCCTGCAGCATGGTGTCCGTATCCGCCCCGAGCAGCGGCGGGGTGCCCGCGGCCGGGTCGTCAAACCCCTCGAATCGCAGCGGGTTGCGCAGGGCGGGGAACGGGCCCTCCGTGGGGTGCTCGAACCGCTGCACCACGCCGCGCGCCTGCATATGCGGGTCGTTCAGGATCTCGCGCACGCTGTTCACCTCGCCAGCCGGCACGTCCGCCGCCCGAAGCGCCTCCGCAAGCAGCCCCCGGTCGCGCCGGGCAATCGCCTCCCGCATCGCCTGCATCACCCGGTCCCGGTCCGCGACCCGTCCGGCGTTAGCCGCAAGGGCCGGATCCGCCGCGAGATCGTCCAAGCCGAGCACCCGGCAGATCGCCGTCCAGTGCTGGTCGCTGCCGCTGATGTGCAGCCAGCCCCCATCCAGGCACTGGAACGCGGCGGAGGGCACACGGCCCATGTGCTCCGTCCCCGTCCGCTGCGGGTCCTCGTCGAGCGCGAACAGCCGCATGGCGGCCAGCGTCAGCAGGCTGGCCTGGGCGTCCATCATGGACAGGTCCACATGGCAGCCGCGCCCGGTGCTGCCGCGCCCCACTAGTCCGGTCAGCACCGCGATGGCGATCCACAGACCGGAGGTCAGGTCCGCGAACGGCAGCCCCACCTTGGCCGGCGGCCCATCCGGGTGCCCGGTCAGCGCCATGACGCCGGACAGCGCCTGGAAGATGGTGTCGTAGCCCTTGCGGTCCCGGTACGGGCCAGTCTGGCCAAACCCGGTGTTGGACACGTAGATCAGCCGCGGGTTCTCCGCCGCGAGCCGGGCGTAGCCGAGGCCGAGCTTCTCCATATCGCCGGGCAGGAAGTTCTCCACCACAACATCCGTGCGGGCGGCGAGGCGCCTGGCGATGTCCTGCGCACGCGGAGACTTCAGGTTCAGCGTGATCGAGCGCTTGGCGCGGTTGAATGTAAAGAAGTATGCGCTCTCCCCATGCCGCAGCTTCGGCTCGAAGCTGCGGGACTCGTCCCCGGTGCGCGGACGCTCCACCTTCGTGACCTCTGCGCCCAGTTCCGCTAGGATCTGAGTCGCGAATGGCCCGGCCAGCACCCGCGAAAAGTCCAGGATGCGGACGCCGGCGAGCGGCTTCATTTGCCTGCCTCACGGAAGCCGCGCATCAGCGCGTTCACGTCCCGCCCGGCCGCCATCGCGGCGTCATAGGGCAGATCGGCCACGCGGTAGAACAGGCTTTTGGCCGCCGCCATGGCAAGCGGGTTCGCCACGGCCCAGGCGCCTGCAATTTCCAGCGCCGTGTCCAGCACGGCATCCGGGGCCACCACGCGGTTCACCAGACCCAGGGCATGCGCCTCCTCCGCCCCCAGCAGCCGGCCCAAACTGATCAACTCGAACGCCACCTTGCGGCCGAGCTGCCGCTGCAACCCGGTCATTACCAGGGCGGGCACGATGGAGTGCTTCAGCTCGGGGTAGCCGAACTTCAAATCCGTGCCCGCCACCATCATGTCGCAGCCGATGGCCAGCCCGGCGCCGCCGCCCACCGCTACGCCGCGCACCGCGGACACTACGGGCTTAGACAGCTTTTGCAGGATGGACTGCGTGCGGCAGGTCAGGTCTGCACGCTTCACCACCAAAGGCTGGCGCCCGGGCGCCAGATCCTTGAACTCCGCAAGGTCCGCCCCGGCGCAGAAGCCACGGCCTTCGCCGGTCAGCACGATAGCGCGCACGGACTCGTCGGCGTCCGCCGCCTCCAGCGCATCCAGCAGCGCCTGGGTGAGCTCGGTATTGAGCGCGTTCAGCTTGTCCGGGCGGTTAATCCGCAGGATGCGGAGGGCGCCTCGGTCCTCGGTCAGCAGCATATCAGACATGTTCGGGGCTCCGTTCCGGCAGCAAGCCGAACCCGGCCCGCGCCACCATGCTGTGAAGGTCTCGTCCCAGTATCTGCTCGCAAAGACGGGAGGCGGCGAGCACCGCATCCCGGTCGAGGCCGGTCGAAAGCCCCTCGGCTTCGAGCAGATTGACTAGATCCTCAGTCGCGACGTTGCCGGTCAGGCCTTCGCCGTACTGGATTTGCGCCGGGTGACCGCCCACGCCGCCGAAAGCGCTGTCGAAGTAGCGGCACCCCGACTCCAGCGCCGCCATGCAGTTTGCCAGCCCGGTGCCGCGCGTGTTGTGGAAGTGCGCCACGGGCGTGATGCCTGGCACCTCTTCGGCTAGCCGGCGGAACAGCGCGCGCACGGTGGTCGGCGTGCCATGGCCGGTGGTGTCGCCAATCGAGACGAGTTCCACCCCTAGCGCCGCGAAGCGCACCGCGTCGGCCACGACCACGCCAGGGTCCACCACGCCTTCGAACGCGCAGCCGAGCGCCATGGAGATGACCCCCACCAGCCGGAACCGCCCGGCGGCGAGCCCCACCATCTCCGCCACGGCTTCCCACTGCTTCGCCCGCGTGGTGCGCAGGTTGCGCTCCGTGTGGCTGTCGGTGGTCGAGACCAGGAGGCTCAGCTCCGTCGCACCATGCCCGGCGTCGAGGTCGGCCAGGGCGCGGCCGACCGCGCGCGGGTTCGGGCACGTCGCCTTGTAGTGCACGCCTGCGCCGCGCTTGATCCCCGCCAGCACCTCCGAGGCGTCACGAAAGGCTGGCACGCGGTCCGGATGGCTGTAGCTGGTGGCCTCGACGCGCCGGAACCCGGCCGCAGTGAAGGCGTCGATGGCCGCGATCTTCTCCGTAGTGGCCAACGCAACGGTTTCGTGCTGCAGCCCGTCGCGGGCGAAGCACTCGCAGATGACGATCGGTTCGGACATTGCTCCCCGCTTTTCGGTGAGGCGCTGCTGCGCCAGTTGAGGCGTGCTTATCTTCGAGCGTTGATGATGTCAACAGATTGTTGTTGACAATATCACCTCGGTCTCGATACCAGCGGCATCGAACGGCGCCGGCGCGTAGACGCCAGGCAGGGGAGGCAAACGCCGATGGGACAGGTTCTATCCATGCCTGGGCAAGCGAGCAGCACCGCATCATCAGATGCCGTGTACCGCAAGGTGGCCTGGCGCCTGATGCCGTTCATCCTGCTGTGCTACGTCGCCAACTATATCGACCGTACCAACGTCGGCATCGCGCAGATCCACCTGCGCACGGACCTCGGCTTCTCCGAGCAGGTGTACGGCATCGGCGTCGGCCTGTTCTTCGTCGGCTTCATTCTGTTCGAAATCCCCAGCAATATACTGCTGGACCGCATCGGCGCGCGGAAGACGCTGCTGCGGATCATGGTGGGCTGGGGCGCGGTCTCTGCCGCTACCATGTTCGTCAGCACGCCGCTGGAGTTCTACGCCGCCCGCATCCTGCTCGGCATGGCAGAGGCCGGGTTCTTTCCCGGCATCCTGCTGTATCTCACCTACTGGTTCCCCTCGCACCGGCGCACGCGCATGACGGCGCTGTTCTTCCTCGGGTTGCCGCTCTCCGGCATTATCGGCGCCCCGCTCTCCGGCTGGATCATGCACGCCTTCGCCGGCGTGGGGGGCTTGCGGAGCTGGCAGTGGCTGTTCCTGCTCGAAGGCATCCCCTCCGTCCTGCTCGGCATCACCGCGTTCTTCGTGCTTAAGGATCGCCCGGAGGACGCAAAGTGGCTGAGCGCGGAGGAGAAGGCGTTGATCGCCGCGGACCTCGCTGGCGAGCAAGCTGCGAAGGGCCACGCGACTGGAAGCGCCCTGCTCCAGGCGTTGCGGGATCCGCGGGTGTACGTGCTGGGCTTGGTCGGGTGCGGCACCTACACGCTCGCCAACGCGGTGTCGTTCTGGTCACCGCTGATCATCAACGCATCCGGGGTCAAGGACGTACTCGATATCGGGCTACTGTCCGCCATCCCGCCGATGCTCGGCGTCGTGGCTATGCTGATCGTGGGATGGCATTCGGACAAAACGCTCGAGCGGCGCTGGCACGCGGCCTGCGCGGAGTTCGTGGCGGCGGGCGCGCTGATCGCGCTCTCGTTCACCATCGGGCAGCCCGTGCTGACGGTGGCGCTAATCTCAGTGATGACGGCGGCGCACTATTGCGGGCTGACAGTATTCTGGGCCGTGCCGTCCGTGTACCTCTCCGACCGGGCGAAGGCCGGGGGGATCGCCATGGTCACGGCTATGGGCTCCACCGCCGCTGCGCTCACCCCGGCCCTGCTGGGCTGGATCCGCGTCCATACCGGCAGCCTTAGCCTCGGCTTGCAGATCTCGGCCGGCATCATCACGCTGGCCGGGATCGTGCTGCTCGTCGGTGTTCCCGCGCGCGTGCTGCGGGAGCGGCGATGACGCGCGTGCGGGCAGCGCCTACGATCCGTCCTAATTGAAATAAGAACCGGAGGAACCATCCATGCCCGTCGGCCGTCGCACCCTTCTCGGCAGCGCACTCGCCGCTGCAACCGCCACCGCGTCCTTCCGGGTCCCAGGGACCGCATGGGCGCAGGGGACCCCGCCGGTGCTCCGCCTCGGCGTGCTCACCGATCTTTCCGGCCCCTATCGCGACACGGGCGGCCCGGGCTCCGTTGCCTGCGCACGGCAGGCGGCCGAAGAGGCGCAGGCGGCGCTGCCGGGCTTGCGGGTCGAAGTGCTCTCTGCCGACCACCAGAACAAGCCCGACATCGGCGCGGCCATCGCCCGGCAGTGGTTCGACCGGGACGGCGTGGACGCCATCATAGATGTGCCGAACAGTTCGGTGGGGCTTGCCGTCAACCAGGTCTGCCGCGAGAAGGACAAGGTGTTCCTGGCGACGGGCGCCGCCACATCCGAACTGACCGGGGCGCAGTGTGCGCCGACGACGGTCCAGTGGACCTTTGACAGCTACGTGCTCGCCCGCTCGACCGGGGGCGCGCTGGTCGAGGCCGGGCGCAAGTCATGGTTCTTCGTGACCGCAAACTACAGCTTCGGCCTGACGTTGCAGCGCGAGGCGGCCGGGTTCATCGAGCAGGCAGGCGGCCGGGTGCTGGGCAACGTAACCTACCCCTTCCCGCAAACTACGGATTTCTCCTCGTTCCTGCTGCAGGCGCAGTCGAGCGGCGCGCAGGTCCTGGCGCTGGCCAATGCCGGCGCGGACACCATCAACGCCATCAAGCAGGCGGCAGAGTTCGGCCTTACCAGCACCGGCATGACCATCGCCGCCATGCTGATGTTCATCCCCGATGTGCATGCGCTTGGGCTGGAAGCGGCGCAGGGGCTGGCCTTGACGGAAACCTTCTACTGGGACCTGAACGACCGCACCCGTGCCTTCACGCAGCGCGTGCTGCCCAAGATGAACCCGAACTGGCGACCGGACATGGAACACGCCGGGTCGTACGCAGCGCCGCTGCACTATCTCAAGGCCGCCGCTGACATGGGTGCCGCGGAGGCGAAGCGCTCGGGTGCTGCCACCGTGGCGCGCATGAAGGCGATGCCGACCGACGACGACGCCTTCGGCCGGGGGCGCATTCGTGAGGACGGGCGCAAGCTGCAGCCTGCCTACTTGTTCCAGGTGAAGACGCCATCGGAGAGCAAGGGGCCGTGGGATTACTACAAGCCTCTCGTTACCACGCAGCCGGACCAGGCCACGCGTTCGCTGAGCCAGGGCGGTTGTGCCTTCATTCGGACCTGAGCTGCGCAGAGGAGTTCCCAGTTATGGACCAATTCAGCCTTCCCGACCGTTTCGGACCCTATCCCGAGGGGAGCCAGCCGCAGGTGCCTATCGAGGGCTACCGGAACACGGTGGCCCGCAGTCCCTCACACGCTCCGTTCCGGCGGCCGCTCACGCGCACGGAACTGACCGGGCCGCTCGACCTCACGCAGAAGCTGCAGCCGGGCGACAACAACCTTGCGAGCCTTGAGCCGGGCCACATGGCCGTTGGCCAACTGATCCACGTCTCCGGACAGGTGTTGGACGAGGACGGGCGCCCGGTGCGTGGTGCGGTCGTAGAACTGTGGCAGGCCAACTCGGCGGGCCGTTATTACAACTCGCTCGACACGCGCGACGCGCCGCTCGACCCCAACTTCATCGGCAACGGGCGCACTCGCACAGACGGCGATGGCCGATACGCCTTCTTCACCGTTAAGCCCGGCGCCTACCCGGTGCCGGACTCGGGCCGTTGGTGGCGCCCGTCGCACATCCACTTCTCGGTACTCGGCCCGTCGTCGCTCTCGCGCCTCGTCACGCAGATGTATTTTCCGGGCGAGTGGCTGAACGCGTACGACCGGCTGATCCACTCCATCGCCGATCCGGCTGCACAAGCACGGCTCGTCTGCCATCCGGTCCCAACGGCCGAGGTTGAGGGGGACTGGCTCGCCTTCACCCATTCGCTGGTGGTGCGCGGCCGCCATGCCACCCCGCCACTACCGTGACCTTCCCGGCTGCCCCGTATCCCTCATGGCGAAGCTTGGCATAAAGTCGAACAGGAACCGCTATGACCGACCGCGTCAATGCTCCGCTGCAGCCGACGGCTTGGCACACGATTGGGCCCTTCTTCCCACGCACCTTCTTCCGCGCGGGCGACAACGATCTTCGTCGCCGGTCTGCCGAGGAACCGCCGACAGGGCGAGGCGAAGCATTACTTCTGCGTGGCCGGGTCTTGCAGGAGGGTGGCGCGCCCTGTGTGAACGCGGTGCTGGAAGCTTGGCAGGCGGACGCTGGAGGACGCTTCCGCCACCCGCTCGATCCTTCCTGGCGTGAGGCCGATCCGGATTTCCTCGGCTGGGGCCGTGCCTGGACCGATGACGAGGGCTGTTACGAGTTTCATACGGTGATGCCCGGCGCCTACCAGGACGCGGCAGGAACGCGGGCGCCGCACATCAACCTCGCCGTCCTTGGCTCCGGTATCATGCAGCGTCTAGTGACCACCGTATTCTTTCCAGACAAAGGCGCCAACGCTGCCGATCCGGTGCTGGGCGCTTTGCCTGACCTGGGACTGCGCGCGCGCCTGGTCGCCGCGCCCGACGGTGAGGTCGGGAACCGGGTGCGCGCATTCCGCTTCGACATCCGCCTAAGAGGAGAGCAGGAAACGCCGTTTTTCGAGGACTGACTTACCTGGCGAGACGCCCGGGGGAATTTCACCCTCAGGCGCTCCTCCAACCGTGCGTGAACTAGACCGCCAGAGCGAGACCTTTGCCCGCGAGGGCATCGAGCTGGACGTGTCCACGATGGCCGACTGGGTCGGCGCATGCACGGCCACGCTCGCGCCCTTGGTGGCGCTGATCCGGGCGCATGTGCTCGCGGCTGGGCGCATCCATGGTGACGACACGACCGTGCCGGTGCTGGCGCGGGGCAAGACGAGCACCGGGCGGCTCTGGACCTATGTGCGCGACGACCGGCCGTTCGGCGGGCCGGCGCCGCCTGCTGCAGTGTTCCACTACTCGCCCGACCGCCGGGGCAAGCACCCGCAGAAGCACTTGCTGGCCTACGCCGGCATCCTGCAGGCCGACGCCTATGCCGGATTCCAGGAACTCTACCATCCCGGGCGCAAACCCGGACCAGTGACTGAAGCAGGATGCTGGGCGCATGGCCGGCGGAAACTATTCGAACTGGCCCAGATCGCCCGCGCTCCGCTTGCTGCCGAGGCCGTGCGGCGGATCGACGCCATCTTCGACGCCGAGCGCACCATCAACGGCCTGCCGGCCGACCAGCGCCTGGCGGTGCGGCAGACGCGCATCGCACCCCTGGTCGCCGACCTGGAGACCTGGATGCGGGCTGCTCGGGCCAAGATGTCCCGCCACGCCGACGTCGCGGAGGCGATGGATTACATGCTTGTCTGATGATGTTTCTGTCCTTTCCGGCAAAGATGGGGTGCTGCCGACGAGGTGCGAACTCGCTGGCAGCGGGAGGGGACGGGTCGAGTACATGCTGGCCGTGATGGGTCGAGCTTGAGTGTGACCGCCGCTCTCTTTTCCTCGTGGCCTGAACGGATACCCGGGCGTCGTGGCCCGTATGACAAGCAAAGGACCTGGAAAAGATGACCGCCACCATAGCGCAGACTGTCGGCGTCGACATCTCCAAGCTCACCCTCGACGTCTACCTCCACCCCCAGGCTACAGCACGGCAATTTCCTAACACCACGGCCGGTATCACGGCCCTGTTGGCTTGGCTCGGTCAAACCATCGTCCATCGCATCATCTTCGAACCCACCGGCGCCTACCATCACTGTCTCGAACGTCAGCTCGGCAACGCGGGCGTGCCCATGGTCAAGGTCAATCCGCTGCAGGCCAGACGTTTCGCAGAAGCCATCGGGCAGCGTGCTAAAACCGACGCCGTCGATGCTGCCATGCTCGCCCGCTTCGGCGCGCTGGATGCGCTGCAAGACAGGCCGATGGTGAGCCAGACGCTCAGCGACATGAAGGAGCTGCTCGTCGCTCGGCGCGGCCTGGTCAAGGACCGTGTTGCCGCGTCCAACCGGAACCACGTCCACCGTGCGTCCTTGCTCAAGCGGCTGGCCGGTCAGCGGCTTCGCCAAGTCGAACGGCAGATTGCCGCCATCGATGCCGCCTTGCGGGGCCTTTGCAGATCCGATGCCGAGCTGAAAGCCCGCCTCGACATCCTCGTCAGCATTCCGGCCATTGGCGAGGCCACCGCACTTACCATGCTGATCGAGATGCCCGAGCTCGGCACGATCGACAACAAATGCGTTGCAAGCCTCGCTGGCCTAGCCCCGATCGCCCGCGACTCAGGACAATACAGCGGCAATCGCTACATCCGAGCCGGCCGCGCTCATTTCCGCCAAGCCCTCTACATGCCAGCTCTGGTTGCGATCCGCTTCAACCCGGACATGAAGACCAAGTATCAGGCCCTCATCACCGCCGGCAAGCCGCCCAAGGTCGCCATTACCGCCGTCATGCGGAAGCTCGCAATCCTCGCCAACGCACTGCTCCACGGACAGCGAAACTGGACGCCAAAGCCCGCTTGACCAACACGGATACTCAAGCGCTGGTCCACATTCAGCCGGTTCACCGTCGACGGGCGCATTTGCCTCAGCAACAATGCCGCCGAGCGGGCGCTGCGTGGCGTGGCCCTCGGAAGAAAATCTTGGCTATTCTGCGGCTCCGACCGCGGCGGCGACCGCGCCGCGGCCATGTACTCGCTCATCGTCACCGCCAAGCTGAACGGCACCGACCCGCGCGCCTGGCTGGCCGACGTGCTGCGCCGGATCAACGACCACCCCGCATCCCGCCTGCAGGAGCTACTGCCCTGGAACTGGCGCAAACCCAACCAGGACACCGCCGCCGCAGCCTGACCGCACCCAACCGCGGCCCTCACCGGATGGATACTTCCCATCGGTGCCGGGAGGGGTCATGCTACCTTGTGACGGGGCTATAACCCTCGCTGGCTGCCGGACAGGACCCGGCACCATGGCACGGGAGGAGTACACGGTATTCTGCATCGTCGGACTGTCTTGGCTGGAGCAGCCGCGCTGGCATTGCTCGCGATCACCGCGCCGCGCGTGCAAGCGCAGAGCGACTTGGAGCAGATCAAGTCCAAGGGCGTGCTGACCATCGGCGTGAAGGCCGACTACCCGCCCTTCGGCTATCGCACACCCGACGGCGAAATCGTGGGCATCGAGCCTGACCTCGCGCGCGACATCGCCAAGCGATTGGGCGTGAAGGTCGAGCTCGTCCCAGTGGTCGCGTCCAACTTTCTCCAGTTCCTGCAGCAGGGTCGAATCGACATGCTGATATCAACCATGAACGACACGCCTGCACGCGAGAAGCTCATCGACATAGTGTATCCCAACTACTACGCCTCCGGATACAACGTCATGGTACAGCCGCAGTAAACCTGCGCCGGCATCAGCGCCCAAATCAAGCCGGTTCAGTCGTGGTGCCGTCGCGACGCTTACCCTGCAACAACGCCCAGGTTGACCGGAACGAGGCTGGGATGTCGTGGGCTGGCTCCGGCCTGCTCATCTGGGCAGGGCTGGCAGAATGGTGCCGCGGCACTCGCCGAAGCCGATCGAGGCGAAGCTATTCCGCCGCGCGTGGGCACGCAGAATGAGTTCGTCCCCATCTTCCAGGAAGCGGCGCGTCTCCCCGGAAGGGAGCGTGATGGGCTCGCGGCCTCCTTGCGTGATCTCCAGCAAGGAGCCGTAGCCGTCCGGCGTCGGCGAGGAGATGGTGCCCGAGCCGAAGAGGTCGCCCGGGTTCAGGTTGCACCCATTCGATGCGTGGTGGGCCAGCAGCTGTGCCGGGGTCCAATACATGTTCACCGTGCTGCCAAGGGCGAGACGATGCGGTGCCATGCCCTGCTTGCGCATGTCCTGCGTGAGCAGCAGCACCTCCAGCTCCAGATCGAGCGCACCCCCTTGCTGGTCGGCGTGGTCCAGCAGATAGGGCAATGGCGCCGGGTCGCCCTCCGGCCGCTTCGGTTGGGCCGTGCGGAAGGGAGCGAGCGCCTCGGGCGTGACGATCCAAGGCGAGATGGTCGAGTGAAAATTCTTGGACAAGAACGGGCCCAGCGGCTGGTATTCCCAAGCCTGGAAGTCCCGCGCCGACCAGTCGTTCAACAGGCAGTAGCCGGCGATGTGCTCGTGCGCCTGCCCAACCGGGACCGGCGCGCCGAGCGCATTGCCGGGTCCCACCCAGATGCCCAGCTCGAGCTCGTAGTCTAGCCGTTCGCAGGGGCCGAAGCTTGGGTCCGCCCTATCGGGGTACTTGCGCTGGCCGTTCGGGCGGCGCACCTCGCTCGCCGAGGGCCGAAGCGAGGACGCCCGGCCGTGATAGCCGATCGGCACCCATTTGTAGTTGGGCAGCAACGGATTGTCGGGCCGGAACAGCTTGCCGATGTTGGTCGCGTGGTGGATGCCGACGTAGAAGTCGGTGTAGTCGCCCACCTGCGCCGGCATGTACAGCATACAGTCCGTGGCCCCATACAGCAGCTCGGGCCGCTGCTCCGCGCCCTCGGCCAGCAGGGCGCTGACCGCGTCGCGTAGCGCCCGACGTGGTCCGGTGCCAAGGGCGAGAAAGGCGTTGAGCGTCGGTCCTATGCAGGCGTGACAGGCTGCCTGGGCTTCGTCGTCCAGCAGCCCGGCCTCGTGCAGGGCGCGCAGGTCGAGGATATGGTCCCCGATCGCGATCCCGCCGCGCGGCGCGCCCGCAAGCGGGGAGAACACGCCGAAGGGCAGGTTCTGGATCGGAAAGTTATCGTGGCCTTGGGCGGAAGCGACCCAGCTCCGCAGCTCGGGGTTATGGGTTGCATCGAGGTCTGGCATGGCTGTGATCCGATTTGGAGCAGGGGGCCGGACAGGCGAGGGCCTGCCACAGACGAGACGGCGCCATGGGTGGAGTCCGCGGCCCCGTCCGGTTGGCCTATGGCTTGGTAGGGTCGAAGTGCTTCTTCAGGTCGCGTCCGTAAGCGCCATAATCCTGCTGGAACTGCGGGGCATCGGCGGCATAGCGGGTGACGTGTTGCGGGAAGCGCGTCTCGAACATGAAGGCCAGCGTGCCGTCCAGCTTGTGCGGCGCGAGAGCCGCGTTGCTGGCTGTCTCAAACGCGTCCATGTCCGGTCCGTGCGGCAGCATGGTGTTGTGCAGGCTGATGCCGCCAGGCACGAAGCCGCCGCCGGTCTTGGCGTCGTAGACGCCGTGGACCAGGCCCATGAACTCGCTCATGACGTTCATGTGGTACCAGGGCGGGCGGAAGGTGTTTTCCGTCACCAGCCAGCGGTCGCTGAAGATCACGAAGTCGATGTTGGCCGTGCCCGGCGTTTCGGACGGCGAGGTCAGCACGGTGAAGATGCTGGGGTCCGCGTGGTCGAACAGGATCGGGCCAACCGGCGAGAACCGGCGCAGGTCGTACTTATACGGCGCGTAGTTGCCGTGCCAGGCCACCACGTCCAAGGGCGAGTGCGCCAGCTCGGTGCACCACAGCGCCCCACCCCACTTCACATACATCTGGCCCGGCGCGTCCCGATCCTCGAAGGCGGCTGTGGGGGTCAGGAAATCGCGCGGATTGGCCAGGCAATTGGCGCCGATCGGGCCGCGCTCCGGCAGGGTGAAAGCACCGCCGTAGTTCTCGCAAAGATAGCCGCGGGCTGGACCGCCGCGCAGCTCCACGCGGAGCTTGACGCCCCGAGGGATGATGGAGATCTCGCCAGGTTTGATGTCGATGATGCCGAACTCGGTCCACAGCCGCAGTTCGCCCTGCTGGGGCACGAACAGCATCTCGCCATCGGCATTGTAGAAATACTCGTCCTGCATGGAGCGGGTGACCAGGTAGACATGCGCGCCCATCCCCGCCTGGGTTCCACCGTCGCCGGCGGTTGTGATGGTGCGAATGCCGTCCAGGAAGGAGACGCCTTCGCTCGGCAATGGGATCGGGTCCCAACGCATCGGAGCCAGCGGGATATCGCTCTCGGCGCAAGGAGCCGTGCGCCACAGGCCGGCATCGACCTTCTTGAAGCGGCCCCAATGCGTCACGGTCGGACGGATGCGATACAGCCAGGACCGTTCGTTGCTGGCGCGCGGCGCAGTGAACGGTGAGCCGCTGAGTTGCTCGGCATAGAGGCCGTATGGGCACCTCTGCGGCGAGTTGCGGCCCACCGGCAGTGCCCCGGGCAGCGCCTCGGTCTCGAAGCCATTGCCGAAGCCTGAGAGGTAAGCGGTGGCGTCCTGCGCTGTGGTCGAGCCGGCGGCGGTGCCGGGTCGGACGGAAACGTTCATGCTATATCCACCTGGTTAGGGTTGCGCTCAGCTGTGTACCTCGGCCGGCTTCATGGGCTGCTTGCCTTCCAGCGAGCGCCACATCTCCACGTCGCGCTCGGCGGTCCAAATCTGCGGGGTGTCGAGCCCCTTCGCCTCGTCATAGGCGCGGGAAACGTCGAACGGCATGCAGTGCTCGAAGATGACCCAGTGGCCGTAGTTCGGACGCATGACCGCCATGGCCTCCTCATAGGTCGCGTGCAGGTCCTTGCCGGCGGCGGCGGCGCGCTTCGCAATGGCGAACAGGTCGGAGGTGAAACTGGAGGTGCCTGAGATGCCCTCCTCGACCTCGGCCGCGTTCAGCAGGCTGCGGCCGCGACCCGGCACCAGCTTCTCGGCCTTCAGGGCGCGGACGGCCTCCAGCGTGCCGGGCCAGTCGGCGAAATGCGCGTCGCCGCAATAGGGGGTGGCGCCGAACTCCACCGTGTCGCCGGCGAACAGCACGCGCTCTTTGGGCAACCACACCACCGTGTCGCCCGCCGTGTGGGACCGTCCGATATGGATAATGTGCACCTCGCGCTGCCCCATCCACAGCGTCATCCGCTTATGGAAGGTCACGTGCGGCCAGGTCAGGCCGGGGATGCTTTCCTTGCCGCGGAACAGCCGGGGAAAGCGGCCGATCTCGCTGTCCATGTCCTGCTGGCCACGCTCGACGATCATGTCCCGTGTCACGTCGGAGGCGATAACCTCCGCGCCCTCGTAGCCCGATGCACCGAGCACCCGTACCGCGTGGTAGTGGCTGAGCACGACGTGCTTGATCGGCTTGTCCGTGACCGTGCGGATGCGGGTGATCACGTCGTGCGCCATGGTCGGCGTGGCCTGCGCGTCCACCACTAGCACGCTGTCGTCGCCGATCACGACGCCGGAGTTCGGGTCGCCCTCGGCCGTGTAGCCATACAGGCCTGGGGCAAGCTCCTCGAACGAGATGTTCTTGTCTGCAAGGTCTGTCGTGCTGGCGAAACCGGACATGATCTTTCTCTCTTTCTGGGTTGTGGTGGTCGGCGCAGGGTGGTTATTCCGCATCGCCCTGTTGGTCTGAGGCAGCCTGGGCGAAGGCCGGCAAGGTATTGCACGCGGCCTCGGCCGCGAGCAGGCGAGGCAGGCTCTGCAGGTCGCATCCGAAGCGGCGCGCGTTGAACAACTGCGGCACCAGGCAGAGGTCAGCGAGTGTCGGCGCTTGCCCAAAACAGAATGGGCCGGGAACGTCTGCGAGCAGGGCTTCACAGGCCGCCAGCCCATCCTGCATGACCCAGCGTGCCCAGCCCGTTACCTCGGCTTCGGCCAGTGGCACCGCGCGCAACCGGGCGAGCACTTTCAGGTTCTGCACAGGATGGATGTCGCAGGCGATGGCCAGGGCGAAGGCACGGATGCGCGCGCGCTCAAGCGCGCTGCCCGGCAGCAGCCGCGGCTCGGGATGCATCTCTTCCAGCCACTCGCAGATCGCCAGCGACTGGGTGAGCACGGCGCCCTCATTGGTCTCCAGCGCGGGCACCAGACCCTGCGGGTTCAACTGCAGATACTCCGGCGCCCGCTGCCCGCCATGGCGCAGGTGGTGGAAGGCGTGCTCCACCGCGAGACCCTTGAGGTTGAGGGCAGCCCGTACTCGCCAGGCCGCCGAGGACCGGAAGTAGCCGTGCAATCGCATCGCGTGTCCTTTCCGCTTCGAGATCTCAAGCCACCGCGCGCATCGTGGCGTCCTCGCCCGCCGGCGTGATGCCCTTGCGCGCCTTCGTCATGGCTTCGCGCAAGACGCCGAGGTCGCCGACGTGGTTGGCGAGCAGCAGGATGAGCTTGGCGTTGAGCAAGGCGCTCTGCTCGGGCGTGAGGTCGCGATGCGCGTTGATCAGCGCCTCGTAGAAGTCGTCGGGACTGGCGATGTTGGGTTCGGTATTGAGCACGGTGTTCACCTTGGTCACGCGTTGCAGGTTGCGCGGGCAAGTGCGGCCTGGACCTTGCCGAGGTCGAAGCTCCGCCAACGGGCGCAAACATGCTGGTCGGGGCGCAGCAGATAGGTGGTGCCAGGGCACGCATCGAAGCGCTGCGTCACCAGTCCGTCCTCCTCCAGCACGAGGAGCCCGTCGACCGAGCGGGGTTTGACCCCCCTCGGCTCCACGATCACGGCGTGGACCGGGACTGCCTGCCCGCGAAGCATCTGGGATGCGTGCAGCCGTTCGGCTGGAAGTTCGGCGCTATTGCTGAAATGCAGGAGCGTAAAGTCGCCCCCGACCTGTTCCAGCAGCCAACCGTCTCGCCCGCTCACGCGGACCGGGGCATCCGTACAGGGCGCGCCCGGGACCATCGTGCCCTCGAACGCGTCCTCGTCTGGCGTGTTCAGCGGGGAACCGACGAGGGTGGAGGGAGTGGACAGCCGGCCGCTGTTCACCAGGCGCCGCGCGAAGGCGCAGTCCCTGGCGAGTTGCAAGGTCGCATCGCGGAAGGTGCGGCTCACCTCGGTCTTGGGCGTGATGAAGTCGGTGCTACGGGTGGAATTGAGAATGTTCTCGTCAGCGGCGAACTCGCGTTCGCTGGCGTAGGTGTCGAGCAGCCGGTCCGGCGCCTGGCCCTCCAGCACGAGACGGAGCTTCCAGGCCAGGTTGTCTGCATCCTGCACCCCGGAGTTGGCGCCGCGGGCACCAAAGGGCGAGACGCCGTGGGCGCTGTCGCCCGCGAACAGTACGCGCCCGTCCCGGAATGCCTGCATACGGAGGCAGGCAAACGTGTACACGCTCACCCACTCCAGTTCGAATGCGACATCCTTGCCAAGCAGCGCCTGCACGCGAGGGATGACGCGTTCAGGCTGGCGCTCAGCCACTGGGTCGGCGTCCCAGCCCAGCTGGAAGTCGATGCGCCACACGTTGTCAGGCTGGCGGTGCAGCAGCACGGACTGGTTAGGGTGAAACGGCGGGTCAAACCAGAACCAGCGCTCGGACGGAAAATCCGCCTCCATGCGCACATCGGCAATCAGGAAGCGGTCGCGGAAGGTCTGGCCCTTGCTCTCGTGCCCAAGCAGCTTGCGGATTGGGCTCCGCCCTCCGTCGGCGGCAACCAGGTAATCGCAGCGCAGGAGGTACTCTCCGTCCGGCGTCTTGACCGTCACTTCCACCCTGTCCGCAGCCTGGGACACACCAGCCACTTGGGTCATCCAGCGGATGTCGAGATTGGGTAGCGCCTGCGCCCGGTCGAACAGGTAACCCTCGACGTAGTATTGCTGCAGGTTGACGAAGGCGGGGCGGTGGTGGCCCGCCTCGGACAGCAGGTTGAAGCTGTAGACCAGCTCGTCCCGGAAGAAGACCTTGCCGGTGTTCCAGCCGAGACCTTTCTCCGCCATCGGCTCGCCACACCCCAGGCGGTCGAAGATCTCCAGGGTGCGCTTGGCAAAGCAGATCGCACGCGAGCCGCTGGACAGGCGGTCGTCGTCGTCCAGCAGCACCACGGGAATGCCATGCTGCGCCAGGTCGATCGCCGTCGCCAGCCCGACGGGCCCAGCACCGACCACCACCACGGGATAATGCAGTGCTCCCGGAGCGTCATGGTCCGGAGCTTTTCCATAGTCGAACGTCAGTTTTTGGTAGTCAACTTGTGTCGCGTCCAACATCGCCTCCCAGGATTTTCCTTGTTGCTTCTACGTCCGCTGCGGACTGCTGTTTGTCTGGCTGTCCAATTCGATCTGCGACCGTCCTACTTTCCGGTGATCATCGGACAGCCACCCTCCGCAAGAGGGCGGAATGCCTCGGCGGCGGGGATCTGTGCGACTTGGCGATAATAATCCCAAGCGCCGTGGCTCTCTTGCGGGGTCTTCACTTGATACAGGCCCAAGTCGTACATGACCCGTCCGTCCTCGCGCACTCTCACCATCTGGCCGAAGTAGTCGACCGGGGACGCTTTCATGGCCGTCGTGTTCGCGGCACCCGAGATGCTACCCGTCGTGTCGACGGCACGCAGCCAATGGCGGACCGAGGCGTAGACCGCGGCCTGCGACTTGGACGGTGCCTTGCCTGCCTGCGCTCGGAACCGCTCGGCGAAGCGGCGCGACGCGTCATTGCGGTCCCAATAGAAGCCGGAAGTGACGTTCAATCCCTGGGCGGCTGGCAAGCCCAGCGCATGCACGTCATTGATGAATACCAAGAGTCCGGCCAGTGTCTGACCGTTCTGGCCCAGGCCGAACTCGGCTGCCTGCTTAATGGCGTTGCTCGTATCGGTACCCACGTTGGCAAGGCCAACCACTTGCGCGCCCGACGACATGGCCTGGGTGATGTAGGACGACATGTCCGCGCTCGGCAGCGGATGGCGCACCGATCCGACGACGCGCCCGCCTTCTGCGGTGATCGCTGCCGTCGCATCACGCTGCAGGGCTTGTCCGAAAGCGTAGTCGGCAGTGATGAAGAACCAGCTCTTGCCCCCGGCCTTGGTCAGGGTACGTGCCGTGCCGTTCGCTAAGGCGTAGGTATCATCCGTCCAGTGGGTCAGGACAGGCGAGCAGGCTGGGCCGGTCAAATCGGACGATGCGGCGGCGTCCACCATCACTGCCCGGTCGCGCTCCTTGGCAAGGCCCGCAACCGCCAGGGCGATCTGGGTGAATGGCAGGTCCACGACGACGGCCACGTTGTCCCGGTCGAGCCACTGGCGGGTAATCGCCGAAGCCACGTCGGGCTTGTTCTGATGATCGGCAGCGACGACCTCGACCGTTACGCCACCGGCCTTTCCGCCGGCGTCCTGCACAGCGAGCTGGGCCGCGGTCACCGAGCCCTTGCCGGAGTTCTCCATGGTACTGCCGGACATGTCGGTCAATACCCCGATCTTGACGACCCCACCGGGGATATCGGCCTGCGCGGGCAAGGTGGTCGCGCCAAGGGCGGCGGCGAGCAGTGCGACACGATATTTGATCGAGCACCGTTTTGTCCGGCGCGGCGCAGAATTGTTTTGCATTGCGTTCCCCCTATTCATATCGTCACGTATGAGATGATCGCGGTCTAACACTCCGGCCAACGGGAAGGCAAGGAAAACATGTCATCTGCAAAGCCATTCACCATTCGCGAAGCCATGAATGAGGAGCCAGCCCCTCTCTCATTGGATGGTTTCCTGCCGTATCGCCTCTCCATCCTGGCCGAAAGCGTCAGCCGGGCCTTCGCTCGGCACTACGAGCAGCGGTTCGGCCTCACGATCCCGGAGTGGCGCGTGATGGCCGTGCTCGGAGAGCGCTCGCCACAATCGACGCAAGATGTCATCCGGCGGACACGGATGGACCGGGTGAAGGTGAGCCGGACCGCTATCCGTCTGGCGGACAAGGGCCTGATTGCCCGCGCATCCCAACCAGGCGATCAACGGGCACATAGCCTCAAGCTGAGCCGGCGCGGGTTGACGATGTATCGGCAGATTGTTCCATTTGCGCATGCCCTGCAGGCCGAGTTGGTGCAGGCGCTCGGCAAGGACGAGCTGCGAGGCTTCGATGACGTCGTAGGCAAGCTGCAGGAGTGCGCGGAGCGGCTTGCGCCGGGTGCTGAGATGGAGACAACGGCAAAGCTGCCGGCGTGACCGTGGTGGCCTGCACCCATCGGCAGTTGGCCTTATCGTAATCTCCGTGCCAAAAGCGCCGCTCTGAAAAACTCGCAGAGTCAATGCGTTATGCTTACGTTCTCAGATTCTCGCCTGTAATAGCAGCGATTCTAAGTGGCTGCTGACGGTTGTGGGTTCCGCTGTGCCGGGCGGTGTGATCCACGTTCTGCATGGAGCCTCTGGACACACTTCTAAGCCAAGGTGGCGTTGGAAGCGATCCGGGGCGAGCAGACACTGGCGGAGCTGTCGGCTAAGCACGACATCCACCAGGCGATGATCGCGGCTTGGAAGCGGCAGGCGATTGAGGGATTGGCTTCGACGCTCTCCGGCAAAGCAGAGGCGGTGCAGACGACCGGGAAGGCGGAGCTGACCCGGCTGCACGCCAAGATCGGCCAGTTGGGGTTCCGAGGGGTTCTCTGTAGCCTTGTACGTTAAGGAGCCACGCGTTTTGGGTGACGGCAGGCACTTACCTCCTATTGGGTGTGATGCGGCGGCGCCTTCGTGGCGGGGCGCCCTCAACGGGTGCGGCGGTCAGGATGTGCCGTGCATGACTCTTGCCTCATATTCCTTTTCGGTGATGGTGCCGCCCTCGGCCTTGGCCCTGCCCTCGTCCTCCGGGCGCAGCGATCCCTGCAGGCCGTCGATCCGTTTCCAGGCAGGGAAGGGTTGTCCGCCGTTCGCGTCGGGGACGTATTTCGATGTCTCGATCCGCGCATGTTTGTGGATGTAGCGGGCGCAGTTGTAGAACACGGACGTGACATCGACCTCGACGATCATGTTGGAGCCGGGGAACCGCGCCAGATGGCCGGCGTCCTGCGTCAGCCGCGCCTCACCCTGCACGCGGACGCGCAGGGGAGTCACCATGTCGATGAACAGCAGCCCCACCTTCGACGTCGCTGCGACGTTGCCCATCGACAGGAACATGCCGTTGCCGTCGTAGTTCGGGAAGACGATCCTGCGGGACCCCACCACATGGGCCAGCCCAACCGGCCCGCCTTTGTAGGACACGGTCGGCTCGCCCTTCTCGTTGATCGTCGTCAAGAAAAAATAGTCGAGGCTGCCGATGAAGCCCGCCTGTTCGGGGCGTAGCTCGTCATCGACGATGGCATGGGCGACGGCGTCGGCCAGTCTGCGGCTGCCGTTCTCGTCCTGAAGCCTACGGCTGGACGCGGTGTAGAATCCATCGGGGGTTGGCATGACCGGTCTCCGGTATGGGTGAGACGAATGGAGTGGCCCCGCCGCATGGACGGGGCCGCGGACGCTCACTCGGCGGCTTCGACGATTTCGAGCTTGGGCACGTCCGTGGCCAGGTCGGTCGCCAGGCCCGACGTCTCGTCAAAAGCCATGACCGGGCGCTGCGGTTTCGCGTTCAGCATCAGGCGCGTCACGTCGGCGCGCGAATAATGGCCCGCCGGGTCTGCGGCGGCCTTGGCATAGGCGATCATCGATAGGTCGATGTCAGCCGTCACCAGACCCTCGTCGGTGTGCGCGATCTTGGTGCCGATGCTCTGGCCGTCGGGGGCGTAGATCTTGGTGTATCCACCGCCGACGGGGCACAGCGCCTCGCGCGCCGGGTCGCCATCGCACAGGACGTCCTGCTGTTCCTTCGAGACCAGCGCGCAGGCCGCGATGACGAAGCATCCACCCTCGACCGCATAGATCATGCTGGCGCCGTTGTTCACCTGATGACCGAGCGCATAGGCGCCGCCCTCGTAGAGCGCGAGATTGGGCCAGGCGGCGCAGTGGATTTGCTCGTTCTGGGCGTACATCGCGTATTTGCTCAACGGCTGCAGATGCTCCCAGCACGATAGCTGGCCGATGCGACCGATCGCCGTCTCGCAGACCGCCAGGTCGCTGCCGTCGCCCTCGCCGAAGACGGTGCGTTCCACGTGCGTGGGCTTCAGCTTGCGGCGGCGCTTGATGATCCCGCCGTCCTCGCCGTAGTGCCACTGCGCGATATACAGGCTGCCGCCCGCGCGCTCGGACAAGCCCATCGAGACCTGGATGTTGTTGTCGCGCGCGGCCCTGGCGATCGCGCGGTCATGGCCCGACCCAGCCACGACCGAGTTCTCGAAGTAGCGGCCGACGAACTGCATCCCCCAGGCGACCGAACCCAGCCAGATGTGGTTCGGGTATCCCGGCAGCCAGGTCTCCGGGAACACGACGAGCTTGGCGCCTGCCTTTGCGGCCTCCTCGACGTAACCGACGGCCCGCCGGACCCCGGTTTCGACGTCGAGGAACGACGGCGCGGCCTGCACCGCGGCGACCTTGAACGGCTGAGACATGACGCTCTCCCTTGAACAGACGGGCCGGCGCGCGGCCTCGCCGGCCACCACTTTCAATACGCGACCGAGAACCGTGCGCGGTGATGCTGCGGCCGATGGGCTCCATGGAGCATGGCGACCGCGTAGTCCTCAAGCGAGATGCGGCTTCCGCCATCACCATCCGTCATGAGCTGGTCGCCGCCGACGCGGTACTTGCCGGTCCGCTCTCCGGGAGCGAGCATGGCGGCTGGGCTGACGAACACCCAATCCAACGCCGTTTCGCCGCGCAACTCGTCCAGGAACGCCGCCGTTTTCAGCGCGCGCGCCTTCCATTGCTCGGGGAAGCCGGGTTGGTCCACCACGCGCTCGCCGGGCGCGACCTCCAGCGAGCCTGCCCCGCCAACGACCAGAAGGCGCCCGACGCCGGACGCCTTGACCGCGTCGATGATCGAACGCGTGCCCGTGCCGCTTTCGTCCTTGCCCGGGTTGAAGGCGCTGATCACCACGTCATGCCCTGCCATCGGCCCTGCAAGCTCCGCGGGCCGGGTCACATCGCACGGCACCGCCGTGAGATGCTGATGCGCCGGCAGGGTCCCGGGATTGCGGACGATTGCCGTCACCTGGTGCCCGCGATCAAGAGCCTCCGACAATATCCTGGCTCCGGTCAGGCCCGTTGCGCCGATGATGACGATGTTCACGATGCATTTCCTTTGACCGATGACGTGGTGGACGCGGCTGGGCTCAACTCAGGCACGTGATCCCTGAGTGCCTGATGGCCGATCCCTTCGGCGGCAAGGGCAGCCTTGACCGAGTCCCGTTGCACGAGCCCTTGGGCGAAGGCCGTGTAGCGTGGGCAGGCGCCCGGCATGTCGATGCCGACGCCGTTTCCCCAACGGTAGAAGACCAGCAGGTATGGATCGACCGCCGTGAAGCCTTCACCCACCGAATAGGGGGTCGTGACCTTGCCCTCGATGAGCCGGAAACAGTCGAGGATCGTCCGCCTGCCCTTGGCCCTGATGCCGTCGAACGCCGCTGGGTCGTCGGAGAACCGCTCCGGTCGCCAAAGCCCACCGAAGCCCTGCCCGTGCAAGGTGCCGGACAGCCAGATCATCCACTCGTCGACCCGTACGCGTTCGAGCGCGGTCCTGCCCATCAGGTGCCGCTCCGGCGCCAGGTTCGTGATGGCGGTGGCGATCGCCGGCACCTCCGTGATCACCTCGCCGTCCAGCGAGAGCACGGGCAGTCGCTTCTTCGGGTTGATCCGGGCGAATTCGTCCGTCAGGTGCGCGCCCTTCGCAAACGATGTCTCGACAGCGTCGAAGGGGACGCAAATTTCATGGAGCAGGACGTGCGGGGCGAGCGAGCACGCTCCCGGTGTATACCAGAACTTGGTGTCGGGCACGGACGGAGCCTCCCCCTTGGCAGTCTAGGTAGATCGGTATATCTAACAGATGGAACCGCCTGTCAAACTGGGGATGACATGCAGCAAAGCAGTGGTGGGCCTCGCGGGTCTGCCGGCCGCGACCGCCTGTTGGCGACCGCACGCGAACTCTTCATCCGTCACGGTGCGTCCAACGTCGGCATCAATGACGTGACCGCTACGGCCGGCGTCGCCCGGATGACGCTCTACAACAACTTTCCCTCTAAGGACGCGCTGACCGCGGCCGTGTATGAGGAGATGGCGCGTGCGGTCCTGCAGGCGCTCAGCGGGATGGAGACAGCCGGGCGTTCGGACGAAGAGAATATCCTGGCGATTTTCGACCATTTCGACAGGAGCGAACACGAAGCCGGCTACCGCGGCTGTCCCCTCATCCATGCGAGCCTTCAGGCGGCGGAAGCTTCAGGCCCCATCTACGAGATCGTGCATTCCTACAAGCGTGGCTTGCATGAGCACATCGTCCATGTGCTCGACGAAGGCCGCCGGAACCGCGCCGAACTTGCCGACCAGGTTGTCTTGTTGCTCGACGGCGCGGTTACCGAGGCTTACCTGAAAGGCGTGGCGGACCCGGTGACCGCGGCGAAACGCGCGGCGGTGACGTTGCTTCGTGCGACCCCATGACCGCGCGAGACCGCGCTTGCTTCGCGGGCTTCGGGAAGGCTCGATGTCGGTGCTCGCAATCGAAGCGGCCTCTGTCCGTACGCAGGGACCATGAGGAAGTGTGGGGTTCCCGCGACGCGGGAGGGCCGACCGCGGTAAGCTGGCCCGGTGCCCAGACCTGCGAAGCAGCCCGAACTGGCCATTGACCCTGGCACCAAGCCGGCCGGCCCGGACGCGGTCGGCGCCGTGCAGGTCAAGGTCTGGCTGCTCGGGATCAGCCCGATGGTGTGGCGCCGCCTGCTGGTGCCGGACACCTGCACTTTGCGCGAGCTGCACGGCGTGATCCAGGTCGCGATGGGGTGGGAGGGCATACACCTGTACCAGTTCTGGCTCCGCTCCAGCTGAAAGACCAGGAGACACGTTGGCGGCTGGAGGATGCCGTTGAACGCAGCAAAGCCCGCGAACGCGCCCGCGGCCACCCGTTCGTGCGCCGCGCGGTCAACGCCCAGCTCCGGAAGGGCGAACACCTGGTGCTCATGCACCAGCAGTGCTGACCTGTTCGGCACGTCGTCGCACAAGGAGTTCGGCAGCCATGAGCGCAGCTTCATCGCCGCGGTGCTGCCGGATGCTGGCCACCAGCGTGTGGGCGGCCGGGTCGGTCAGCTGGTCGAACCGGCGCTGCAGCGTGGCGGCCGTCGTCTCGGCGTAGTGCCGGGTCGTGGTGATGCTCTCGTGGCCGAGGAAACGTTGCAGGTCGATGATGTCCATTCCCAGCGCGAGCAGGCGCGTGGCCACGGTATGCCGCAGCAGGTGGGGGTAAACGCGCTTTGTGATGCCGGCAGCGGCGGCCACCCCGCGGACGACCTGGCCGACGCGCTGGCGGGTCAGGGTGTATGGTGTCGGCCCTGCCCCCTGCTGGCGGCTGGCGAACAGCGGCCCGGCCCGGCGAACGCCGATGTGCAGCCGGAGCAACTGGGCTAGGTCACGCCGGATCGGCACCTCTCGGCGCTTACCGCCTTTGCCGTTCTGGATCGTGACCACGCGCTCGCCGAGGCTGACATCCTCGACCCTGAGCTGCACCAGTTCGGACGCACGGGCACCGGTTTCCAGCAGGGTTTGCAGCATCAGCCCGGTCCTGCCGCCCTGGGCGTAGGCCTGGTCCAGGAAGCGCAGCTCCTCCTCGACGGTCAGCCGGTCCACGCCGCCGCGGCGCTCGGGCGCGGCGCGCAGACCGGCCCGTGCCCTGGCGGCTTTGAACACCGCCTTGCTCTGGGCGTAGTCCACGCCCTCGCGCACCAGCACGGCGGCGATGGTGGCAGCGGCTCGCGCAATGGACGTCATGACGCAGTTTGCCTTGCATGGTTCGGAATGCAAACTGATGGTGTTTGGGGTGCCGAATGCGCCAGGGTAGGGCCAGCGGCGGACTGCCGGACCCGCTTGGGCTTTCCACTCCGGGTGTTGTGGAAAGCTCAGCCGCCAGCCCCCACCATTCCAACCAGAGGTGCGTCATGCGCGTCAGCATCCTGCTCCAGATCACAGATGACGAGGGCGTCGCCATGGCGGCCGAGGAGGTTGCTGCATTCGAGAAAACGACGGAGCGGCCCGAGGACGTCGGCCTGCTGCTTGCGGACGGCAAGGCATTGCTTGCCGCCGTGCAGCACCGGGTCGTCCAGGCTCAAGCCAACACCTGGGCTGGCCGGCACCGCTGCTGCGAGGCGTGCGGCACGCGCCGGCGCTGCAAGGGCAGCTACCCCATCCTGTTCCGTACCCTGTATGGCGACGTGCAGCTTGCCAGCCCACGGCTGCACCGCTGCGCGTGCAGGGAGGGTCAGGGGCCAGCCACCCTGTCGCCGCTGCGCGACCTTATGCCCGGCCATGTCGCGCCGGAGCGGTTGTACCTGGAGGCACGCTGGGCGTCGCTGGTGCCTTACGCCGCCGCAGCCGACTTGCTCACCGACGTGCTGCCGGTTGCGTCTGGCGCGAATGCCACCACCCTGCGCCAGCACGTCCTGCGCGTGGCCGAGCGGGTTGAAGGCGAACTCGGGAAGGAGCAATCGAGCTTCATTGACGGTTGCCCGGCGGAATGGGCCGGGCTGCCGATCCCGGAAGGGCGCATCGTGGTTGGCCTCGATGGCGGCTACGTCCGGGACTGGGACGAGCGGAAGACAAACTTCGAGCTGATCGTCGGTCGGTCCATGCCGGACGACCGCGACCCGCGCTACATCGGCCTCGTGCATGGCTACGACCAGAAACCGAAGCGCCGGCTGTTCGAGCTGCTGAAGGGCCAAGGGCTGCAAGCGAACCAGGACGTGACGTTCCTGACGGACGGCGGCGAAGAAGTGCGCGCCCTTACCGAACTGGTGACGCCGGAAGCCGAGCACGTCCTGGACTGGTTTCGTGCGACCTGAGGGTTGTCGGGGTTCACACCGCCCCGCCAGCCCGCAAGGTTCAATGATGGAGTATCCCGTGAGGGAGCCTTGTCCACCCAAGTGCTGCTACCCGGACATGCGAAGGAGCAATCCGACGTGTGAAGCTCCGGGGACAACGGCCATAACCTGGGAGCACCAACCCGGAGGCGGCCCAGCAGAGGATGGTAGGCTGAACGCAAGTGAACGTCCGTTGTTAAGGTCCGTCATCCAGAACCGGCCAAAGGTGCTGACAGGCCGGCGCCAAAACGGCACGCGGGTCGGCTCGTCGAGTGGAACCCTCGACGACGGTGGCAACACGACCTGCCGGACTATAGGACGCAGCCGCCCCATTCGCATCTCTACATTGGACAACAGGGTAAGCCCCACCCGCCCCGCCGCGTCGAACCAAGAGGTTCGCCGGACAAGGCGGTATCCCGACCGCAAGGAAGGGCATGGCGGAGGGGGTAGAGGAACGGCGGAGCAAGCGAAGGCCGCCCGGTAATGGGGCGGACAGGGCCTCGGCGACGAGGGGATACCCGGCCCGAAAGGGCGCAGACTTCCGCCATGGTCTCGACGGTTGGGAAGCCTTGGATCGTTTGGGATTGCTGGAGACGTTAGACGGTGCGAACCGAACAGACCGGCGGGCGAGGACAGACGGCGTGGTCGGAGATCGACTGGACCGCGGCGGAAGCCATCGTGAGGCAATTGCAGGATCGGATCTACCGTGCCGCGGCGGCTGGGAATGGACGGCAGGCGAAGAACCTGCAGAAGCTCCTGGTCCGCTCCACATCCGCGAAACGGCTTGCAGTCCGCAGGGTCGCCCAGCAGAACGCAGGCCGCAATACCCCCGGCGTCGACGGCGTGGTGTGCAGGACGCCCGAGAGCCGGACGAGGTTGACCGAGGGTCTGAGGGACCGTCGCACGATTGGGGGAGCGACGGCCAGTTGGCTATTTTCGCGTTTGTTCTCTGGCCGAGGGTGGATGCGTGGCTTGGATGTTGAGGTTGGTGAAGATCGGGGCTGAGGGCGAGGGGCCGTGCACGGACATCATGGAGATCAGAAGGCCGGATGATCTTGTCGACATCGCCAACTTGGGTTTGACCTTGGCCGAAGCGAAGCTGGTGCTGGCGGGCGTTCAACGGGAAATCGTCGCCGCGCAGGCCAGGACCCATGCCGTTCGGCGGCCGGAATGCCCGCGCTGTGGCGATGTTTGCCGTGTGAAGGACTACCGGGACCATGCGGTGTCGACGCTCTTCGGCCAGGTTACGCTACGGCTTCCCCGTTTTCGCTGTGCCGCGTGTGGCGGGATCGAGACTGGCGTTGGCTGGCCGCCGCATTGCCGTTCGACACCGGAGCTGGACCGGCTTCAGGGGCATCTCTGCGCCTTGATGACCTACAGGACCGCCGCTGGCGTTTTGGAGCAGATGTTCCCGGTCGACGCGGGGAAGCATCATGAGACCTTGCGCCGCCATACCCTGAAGGTCGGCGAGTCTCTTGGCGAGTGCGCGACGATCAGGCCGGCCACGGCGGCGCCGGCGATCGTGGTGACCCTGGATTCGACCTTCATCCGAAGCTGCGAGAATGGCGAGCGGCATTCGGAGGTGCGGGTCGGCAATGTTGAAACGGAGTCCGGTGGCCGTCAGGTCTTCGGCGCCGTCGCCAACTCCAGCACCCCCATTGCCAAGCTGATCCGCCGCAACCTCGATGCCGTCGGCCGGAGTGAGGGCACGGCATTGACCGCCTTCACCGACGGCTGTCCTGGGCTCCGGCGCAGTCTCGCCGATGCCGGCGTCACCACGGCGCCGATGCTCGACTGGTTTCACATCGCCATGCGGTTGCAGCACTTGAAGCAGATCGCCAATGGCCTGTCGGCGGATGATCCAGCCCGGGGAGCGGCGAGAGCGGTGATTGTCGAGGAGGTTGAACGCCTGCACTGGCGTATTTGGAACGGCAAGGCCAAGGATGCCCAAGTCAGCATCGATCGCATCCACACGGTCATGCATCATTTTCAGGGCGAGCCGGATCGGCGAAGGTCTACAGCACCCTCACGAAAGCTGTGGACCGCCTTGCACGCGCTGGATAGCTATCTGACCGGCCAGAGCGCCTGGCTGGTCAACTACGCCGAGCGCCACCGCGCGGGCTTGCGGGTCGGGACCGCGATCACCGAAGGGACGGCCAATTTCCTGGTGAACCGCCGGATGAACAAGTCACAGCAGATGCGCTGGTCGCGACGCGGCGCCGACCTGCTGCTCCAGGTTCGCTGCGCCGTCTATAATGGCACGCTCGGTTCCGGCTTCGGACAGAGGTTCCAGTCAGCCAACGATCCATACCCGCCGATCGCGATCGCCGCCTGACCCCCAATCTTGCGGCAGTCCCGCCGTGCAGCGAGACGGCAGTGTAGCCAGGTCGCCCTAGTTGCTCGGTGCGCAGCTCGGTGAAACCAATTGCAGTACCCTGCTCGTCGCCGTCCACCAGCAGTACGTCTCGACCAGCGAGGGCGCGGGCAATGGCCAGGTTGACGGCGAGGGTTGTCTTGCCTACCCCGCCTTTGGTGTTGCCAACGACCAGGATCATGCTGCCGCTCCGATTGCAGAGCAACATTAGCCTACACGCGGTTCGCAAGCAAAGCGATATACAAAAGCAATCCTATGCGGGCCGCTTAGCGGCCCGCCGCCCACGCGCAGGGTCATTCCGTATCTATACTATCCGGAGGCAAGCGGGGCGGCCCGCGCCGCCCCTGCCCCGTCCTACGCTGCCCGGGCTTGCTCCTCCGCCCCGGGCTTCGCCGCCGCGCCCTGCCGCGCGTGCATCCAGTCCGCCGCTGCCTGGGCCTTGGCGGCTGTCCTCCGCTACGGCCTGGGTGGGCGTGGGCGCGGGTGGGGGTGCGGCCTTGCCACGGGTGCTTGTCTTGCGGGTGGTCCGGGGTGCGGTCTTTGCCATGGTGACTTCCCTCTCTGGTGGAGCGCAGCGTCGCGCTGCACTCCTGCCCGTCGGCGAGACCGGGTAGGGAAGGGTGTGCATGCGGCCGGGCTGCGCCGGGCGCGTGGCCACTTCGGGCCATGCGATCCGGGGCGGCCCTGCCGTGCTGTAGGCGGCGTGCAGAAGGGAAACCGTAGGGCAGCGCCCTTTGGTTTCCCTCGCTGGGCGCCGTCTGGCGCCAGAACCCGCGTCAGCGGGCGTCACCCGAAGGGCCGAGACGCGCCTTCGCAGCTCGGGGAGCGAAGCGAGTAGCACGCGGCCCCCGCACACGCGGGGGAGACGCCCAACAGCTACTCAAGCACCATCGCTGGTATCGCGGTGCAGCGATTCTAAATGGCCATTGATGGGTATGGGTTTCGTTCTGGCCTGATGTGTGATCCAAGCCGGCATGGAGATACTTGAGACCCTTTTGAACGGTGTTCGCTCGGCTTGCGCGGCCTTTCCCG
>JAABUJ010001452.1_pt1 | contig 34984 bp, 30 predicted proteins | sample 5559131 | NCBI WGS metagenome assembly JAABUJ01 (sample SAMN10711875, study PRJNA513366) | rock metagenome | isolation source: Antarctica rocks | place: Antarctica: Victoria Land, Mt New Zealand nord | collected 2016-01-07 | reverse complement strand
CCTGGTCGAAGAGTTCTATCGTCTCGTCAGCGAACGCAGGGAAAGGTTTTTTCGCGGCGAGCACGGTCACGCCGCCGCGGAGGTAGCCGGTTAACGGTTCAACGTCTTTCAGGCTGGCGAGTTCGAGCTTGCGGGTTCCTGCGGCTGCGGCGAGTTTTTTGAGGTCGAGTTCCTGGTCGCCGGGGACGACCGCGAAGAGGTGCTCGCCGGTTGCCGATTCGGTCAGCAAGGTCTTGAAAACCTGCTCCACAGGCATGCCAATCTTGCGCGCGACCGATGGCGCTGACAGGTCGTCCAAATCGACCTCGTACGCGCGGAGTTCGTAAACGATGCCGAGCGAATCGAGCAGGCGGGCGGCGTTTGTTTTTGTTGGACGCACCGGCTTCATGCGGTGACCGCGCGTGGAATCGACGAGACGAGCGCGCCTCCGGAGAGCGTCAGGGTGAGGGCTGCGAGGGGTTCGGCGAGGTGGGCCTGATGGGTGCTAAGGATCACAGTACGGCCGCCCAGTTTGCCCGGCAGCGGCCAGGTGAGGAAGTCGACCAGCAGCTCCACCATCTGGTGTGCGCCCGCGACGTCGAGGTTGGAAAACGGTTCGTCGAGCAGGAGGAGTTCGGGGTCGGCCTGGAGGGCGCGCGCGAGCGAGACGCGCTGGCGCATGCCCTGCGAATAGTGGCTTACGGGCCGGGTGAGTGCAGGGTCCAGACCTACCGCGCGAAGAGCCATCTCGGGCGAGGCCGAGCAGCCGCAGTCGTTTGCTGCGCGGTGAAGGCTGGCGAAGTAGTTCAGGTTTTCCGCAGCAGTAAGTTCGTCGTAGAGCATGGGCGCGTGGCTCATGTACGCGATGCGCCCGCGTTGCAGGTCTGGCCGGTCGCCAAGCACCTTCAAGCTGCCGTGCGTGGGCGCAGAAAGTCCGGCGAGCAGGCGCAGGAGGGTCGATTTGCCAGCGCCGTTCTCTCCCAGAATGACTGTGGAAGAACCTGAGGAAAGCGTCAGCGTCAGGTTGCGGACGGCGGCGAATGTTCCGAAGAGTTTCGAGACGCCGTGGAGTTCAGCGGCCGGGATGGAGTGTTCGTTCAAGGAAGTGGATGCTGACTATCGCAAGAACTGGTGGTCTGACGCAGACTTACCGGGCGGGGGGCTGGGCAGGGACGGCAAGGCTTGCAGTCGCTCGCGCGGGAGCAGCAGTGGATGAAGCAGGTTGGCCAGCGGCAGGTGGGCGGGAGCCTGGTGCAGGCGCGTATTTCGACGCGCATTTCGCCTGTAGGCCGGTGGCGTGGAAGACTCCGTCGCGCCCATAAGTGCCGATGGCCAGCGCCTGTGCGTTGTCCTTGAAGGCATCCGGTGGCGGCTCTGAACCCTGGTAGGCAACGTTCAGCTTGCGACCCTGCTCGAGCAGAACAAAATGCGCGTTGGTGCCGACGCGCTCGATGCTTCCGGGCTCAACATTGCCGGCAACCCGAAGGTGGCGTGTGTAGCCTTTGCCGCCCATCGATTGCAGCTCGGAGATGGTGACGTAGTAGCTCTTGCTGTCTTTGGCCCCGGTAAAGGCAAGCCAGCACACGACAGCCAGGATGATGACGGAGGCGACGATAATGTTGCGCATTCCCTTGCTCTGCATGGCTATGGATAGTTTATCAGCCGCCGCGGTGCGGGGTTGCAGACGGCGACGCCGGAGTCTGGTTGGACTCCGGCGTTGGGGTTGGAGAGGCAGAAGGAACAGCTCCCTGGATTGCATACCGAATGGCAAAAGGGAAGCTAGACCGGAGCCATGGCGTTGATGTTCTCAGCCATTCTGGAAAGCAGTTGATCGGTTTCGCCTTCTTCGGCTTCAATGGACTTGAGAGTCGACGCGTCCTGCGCAAGGCCGAGGAGGGCGGCCCAGCGGCGGAGCCCACCGTAGACGGCGATTTCGTGGTGTTCGACCTGCTGGGCTGCGCAGATCAGCGCCACGTCGCGAACTTCAGGCTCAGTAACGTCCTTGATGGTCTGCTGGGCTTCGGCGACGAGCGCGTCGATGACCTTGCAGGTCTGGGTTTTGGCTGCACCGGTGTGCTCGCGTAGAAGGCCTTCTACCTTCGAGGCGTGGCCCCTGGTCTGCTGCAAATGTGTTTCGAAGCCCCTGACCAATTCCTGGTCGTACGCAGCTTTAATCATCTCGGGAAGAGCTTTGACAATTTTTTCCTCGAGGTCGAGTGCCTTCTGCAGTTCGGTGATGTAAAGAGTTTTCAGACGATCGATGTGCGCGGACATAAGGTGCATATTAGGACTCCTTGGATGCTTGGTGTTGGGGGACTGTGCCGGGCCCGAAGCTGGCTGGATCGAATGGGCTGCGTTGAGCGTCCCGCGTCTGTTGATGAGATGATTCCCCCGCTTACGGGGTGGTATTTGGCTCCCCTGTGGATTGCACGCCTGCGGCAGAAACAAGCACATGCAGAGTACGCACGTGAAAGTTGCAGGCCCGGCAAACGCGGTGGTTTGGCTTCTCCGCTGTCAGCCGCGAACATGGTGCGGCGGTATACTTAGCCCATTCGCGCGGATTTGCGCGGCTGGATTCTAAGGGGCGCATTATGAGCATGCATAGCGAAGGCAACAGCAGCGGCAACGATTACGCAGTCCCCTCAGGACGCGCGGCGTGGATTGTGGAGCGCAAGGCGGAGGCGGTACGCGCTGGCGATACCAACATGAGCCAGATGCACTTTGCGCGGCTGGGAAAGATCACGGAAGAGATGGCGTATGTCGCACAGCGGGAGAAGATCTCCGCAGAGCTGGTGCGGTCCGAAGTAGCCAAAGGAACGATGATCATTCCGGCGAACATCAATCACCCGGAGCTCGAGCCCATGGCAATCGGGGTGGAGTCGCTGTGCAAGATCAACGCTAATATTGGCAACTCCGCGCTTTCCTCGAACGTGGACGAAGAGCTGCGCAAGCTGCATACGGCGGTGCATTTTGGCGCAGATACGGTCATGGATTTATCCACCGGCGGGGACATTCCCATGATTCGCGAGCAGATTCTGCGGCACTCGCCGGTGCCCATTGGCACGGTTCCGCTGTATGAGGCGCTGAACCGGGTGAAGCGCCTGGAAGACCTGAACATCGATGTCTATCTCGAAGTGATCGAAGAGCAGGCCAGGCAGGGGGTGGACTACTTTACGATCCATGCCGGTGTGCTGGTCGAGTACATTCCGCTGGTGGCGAGGCGCATTACCGGCATCGTGAGCCGCGGCGGCGCCATCATGGCGCAGTGGATGACGCATCATCACAAGCAGAATTTTTTGTATGAGAATTTTGACCGCATTACCGAAATCATGGCGCGCTACGACGTGAGCTACTCACTGGGCGACGGTCTGCGCCCGGGCTGTCTTGCCGATGCTTCGGACGAGGCGCAGTTCGCCGAGTTGAAGACGCTGGGCGAGTTGACACGGCGAGCTTGGAAGAGTGATGTGCAGGTGATGATCGAGGGTCCGGGGCATATCCCGATGGACCAGATTAAGCTGCAGGTCGATAAGGAAATCGAGCTGTGCGACGGGGCGCCGTTTTACGTGCTTGGACCCCTGGTGACCGACATTGCACCGGGGTATGACCACATCACCTCCGCCATTGGCGCGGCGATGATTGGCTGGCATGGCGCGGCGATGCTTTGCTACGTCACGCCCAAGGAACATCTCGGCCTGCCGAACGAAAAGGATGTGAAGGACGGGATTATCGCGTACAAGATTGCAGCCCATGCAGCAGACGTGGCACGGCACCGGCCGGGAGCGCGGGACCGCGACGATGCAATCTCTCACGCGCGCTACACGTTCGACTGGGACAAGCAGTTCGCGTTGTCGCTGGACCCTGAGACCGCGCGCGGGATGCACGATGAGACGCTGCCCGACGACTACTACAAGGAAGCGGCGTTCTGCTCGATGTGCGGCCCGAAGTTCTGCTCGATGAACTGGTCGAGCAAAGTGGACAAGTTCAACGAGCAGCAGTTTGGGCTGAAAAAGCCGGACCTGACGCAGATCATGACGGAGCAGATGGCTTTGCGGGGATAGAGCCCTCCTGGGAGCGAAAGAAAGCGCCGCCATCCATTCGGATTGCGGCGCTTCTGCTTTGCAGGGGAGGTTACCGGAGCTTCAGGCAGGAATTGCCATAAAGCGGATACAGAGGGTGTAAAGAGCCGGGAACAGCGGGAACAGCAAGAACAAACGCAGATTCCCTTCGGGAATGACAACCAGAACACGAAGAGTCTTTTACATCCACTTACTATTTGTGTTTCAAACCCGATTTCCCATTTTCTTTAGAGTTGTCATCCTGAACGCAGTGAAGGATCCCTGTATTGAGAATCCCACCTGTAGGTGAGAGTAGGCCCCGGCTGGGGGATTTTTTGCTCCAGTAGTAGCAAGAGTGTGGAAATGTGGACAGTTATTCAATCGACTGGCTGCACAGCACGGGCTAAACGCAGCCCATGCTGTGCACGCTCAGGCCTATTGCGGGTTGTGTGCTGCGGTTTCGAGGACAGACGCGGCGCGGTTGAGAGCTTCCGTTAGACGTCCAATCTGAGTCTGCGTGCGGGCCTGGTCGGCGGCGTCGATGCCTTCGTTTACGCCCGGAATTACAACGGCTTCGTAGCCAGTAAATTCGCCTGGCGCGTAGATAGCGTGTTTATACCAGGGACGTTTCGGGAGCCCCTCAGGGATTAGCAGTGCTGCTTCGGTTGCGCGGAGGGTCTGGTTGAGGGAAGTCGCGTCGGACCCAGCCATATTTTGGCGACTTTCGACGGCAGAACCCGCTGCCGTCAGTCGTTTGGCCGCAGCTTCGAGCGGTGCGAAATCGAGTTGCAGTTTGGACTGCGTGGCGCGTGCGCTGGCAGCCTGGATGTAATGCTCGATGTGCTGGCCGTAGGCTGCGTAGTTGTAGGGCAGGATGTCGGCGTCTGCCATGTGCAGAATTTCGAGGCCGAAGACTCGGGCCTGCTGCTGCTCGTAGACGAAGGTTGGGTCGGCGTTCCGGATGAACCAGTTGTAGTTATCGAATGCGGAGTGATAGACGCCGTAAGGCCCGCCGGAGCCGATGTCGGTGGAGGGTACGCCGTCATGTTGCAAAAACGGGGTAAAGTCCGATCCAGAGCCGAGTTCGCCCACGTGGACCTGATCCACCGAAGCGGTCGGAGCGTGTTCCGGACGTCCCTGATGGCGGCCCAGATTGGCTTTCTGGCTGGCAAGCCACTGGTCGTACACCGTGCCGCCTTTCGGCGAAGGCACTTCGCGGGTGATCTGGCGGATAAATTCTGCGAGCGAAGGCACGGCTGAGGCGTCGAAGTTGGGCCCGGAGACCCCAACGTCGGTGTTGAGATAAGCGACCGCGTTCTTCATCTGGTCGGGATGAGCTTCCACCCATTCTGTCGAGCCGATCAGGCCTTCTTCCTCTGCGTCCCAGGAAGCAATCACGATGGTGCGTTTCGGCTTCCACCCCTGTTTGAGCAGGACACCCAGGCCGTGAACGCTCTCAAGCATGGCGGCCGTGCCGGAGTTGGGATCGACCGCGCCGAAGGTCCAGGCGTCGCGGTGATTGCCGGCGACGACCCAGTCATTAGTGTACTGGATACCGGGAATTTTGCCGATGACGTCCCAGATTGTGCGCAGCTTCGTATCCATCTGGAGGTTCATGTGGACGGTGACCTTGCCGCCATCCGCAGCGCCGGTGTGATACGTGAAAGGCAGACCGCCCTGCCACGGGCGCGGTGTGTCGGGGCCGCCGAGCGCCTGGAGAATCGGAGCGGCATCCTGATAGGAGAGCGGGTTGACCGGAATCGACGGCCAGTTGGACTGGATCTTGTCGGCAGGGATGCGCTTGGAGTCAGGCAGGTCGGGCGTGGAGGCTACGCCGGGCGTGGTGGCATCGCCCGGGTAGATGGGCAGGAACTGGACTGCGCCACGCTGTACTCCGGTAGGCGGACGATAAGGACCTTTGGGGTACGCGTCGCCGCGAACATAGCCGTCGTCGGCGGGGTCCGAGTAAATGAGGACGCCGACGGCACCGGCACGCTGCGCGTCGTAGGCCTTGATGCCACGGTAGTTGTCACCGTAGCGGACGAGGACGATCTTTCCTTTCACAGGAATGCCCATCTCTGCCAGCTTTTTGAAGTCAGCGGGTGTGCCGTAGTTGGCGTACACGACAGGTGCGGTCACGTCACCGGAGGGCGACGAGCCATTGAACGCGGGAAGGATGCGCTTGTCATCCTGGAAGGGATCGCCACCGTCGACCTTCGGGTCAACGTGCTCAGGCGTGGGGCCGGACATGATCTTGCGGCCGTCGTCGAACGCCTCGACCAGGATGTGTACGGGCTTGTTCAACAGGACTTTGTAGGGAACGATCTCGGTTTCAAGGCCGGCGGCTTTGAATTTGTTCGCGACGTAGACGGCGGTCGCGTAATCTTCCGGCGAACTGGCCCAGTGCGGCGCTTTGGTGAGTTCTTTCAGTTCTTCTCCGGCGAGTTTCGCATCGGGCACAGCGAGAAAGGTCTGGTCCAGACGCGCCTGTGCGGAGAAATCGTGGAAGCCAAAGACAGAGCTAGGCGGTGCAGGAAAGTTTGCGGGACTCGTCGAGGCAGGGACATTCTGGCTAACGGACGCGGACGAAAAGGGCAGCAGGGCGAACAGGGCGACGGCGGCTTGACGGGGCAAGATGGATCCTCGGGTGTGGGTTGAACGGCCGCTATCCGCAGGCGGCCGGGATAGCGGGTGGCTGTTCGCCTGATGGAGGCGGAAGGACGGGCTGGGCGCAGAAGCGGCAGCGCGTCGCGGCTTTAGGGATGTCGGAGATGCACTGCGGGCACACCTGGGTCGCGGGCGAGTCCACAGCGGCAGGAGGATCGAAGCGTGCGAGCAGCTTCTGCATGGGCAGCACGATGCCGAAGTAGACGACTGTGGCAATCAGCAGGAAGCTGATCACCGCGTTCAAAAACCTGCCGACCTGGATGGCTCCGGCGGTCGCGTCCGGCTTCGCTCCAGGGGCCATCGGGTGGAACAGATGAACGTGCCAGACGATCGCTGGAAAATCCGGTTTACCAACCAGCGCCGCGACGAAAGGATTGATCATGTCAGTGACCAGCGAGTTGGTGATCGCGACGAAAGCTGCGCCGATGATGACCGCGACGGCGAGATCGATGACGTTGCCGCGCAGAATGAAACTGCGAAAACCTTTCAGCATGACCCTCCGTACGTGCTTTCCTGGCTAGTCCAGATGCGGCCAGTGTACCGCACGCGGGTGGCTAAAGAGACCACGTCTGCGCGTAGGGGTAGATCAGGAGGAAGAGGATGATTGCAACGACCATCAGGTCCATGTAGAGGCAGAGAAGGACACCGGCGTGATAAAAGTCCCACCGCGGGCGCATGGAGCGGATCGTCTGAATAGTGGCCGCCGAGGACGAGAGGAGGGGGACGATCAGCCAGAGCGTAGGACGATTCCGCGGGAAGCCCGAGATCCAGACCGCGGCGGCAAGGCTGGTGAGAACAAGGGCGCTCGATACCATGAGCGATCCTTTTCGAGGCGCGAAGAACGCGCGGCGGCTAAGGCGCATTGAGCCGGAGATCTCCTGTCCCATAGACCAAGGATATGGGCCAACGTGTGCTGCTGGACCGTTGAATGGGCGGTTGCGTTCATGTCCTATGGCGCATGCTGCGTCTACAGTTTCATGGTGTCGAAACTGCACGTAATTTCACTCGTCATGCTTTGACCGGGCTACCTTGAATCCCCATCGCGGCAATGGATTCGGTGAACGGTGCGCGGAGGATGCCGCGTTCCGTAATGATTGCAGAAATATATTTCGCGGGCGTCACATCGAAGGCCGGGTTTTCGACGGAGACACCGTCCGGAGTCATCTGCCGACCGTTCGAGTGCGTGACTTCGCGCGGGTCGCGCTGTTCGATGGGGATCAGATCGCCATTTGCGGTGGCCAGGTCAATCGTGGCCCAGGGTGCGGCAACGTAAAACGGCAGGCCGTGCTCTTTGGCCAGGATGGCTACGCCGTAGGTGCCGATTTTGTTGGCGGTGTCGCCGTTGGCGGCGATGCGGTCGGCCCCGACGATAACGGCCTGGATGCGGCCTTGCTTCATCAGGTGTGCGCTCATGTTGTCGCAGAGAACGGTCGTGGGGATGTTGTCTTTCATCAACTCCCACGCGGTCAGACGAGCGCCCTGAAGAAAAGGCCGGGTTTCGTCGGCGAAGACGTCGATCTGGTGGCCCCGCTCGACCGCGGCGCGGATGACGCCGAGCGCGGAACCGTAACCGCATGCAGCGAGCGCGCCCGCATTGCAGTGGGTCAGGACCGTCCCTTTCCGGGGCAGCAGATCTGCGCCAAGGCGTCCCAGTTCGCGGCAGTTGGCAATGTCTTCGTCATACATCTGGCGCGCGCGGGCGACGGCTGCGTCCTTGATGTGCTCGATGGAGGCGCCGCCCGCGACCATACGGTCGAACAGGTCGCGAATCTGGCCGATGCCCCAGAAGAGGTTGACTGCGGTCGGACGGGTCGCGGCGAGTGTGTCGCAGATGATTGTGACCTCCGCCTGCAATTCAGGTAGCGTGGTGGCTGCAGAACGGTCGATCCCTAGCGCGACGCCCATGGCTCCGGAAACGCCGATGGCCATCGCTCCGCGTACCACCATCGAGCGGATTACCTCGGCAACCTGCTTGTAATCCGTCGCGAGCACGTAGGTCTCTTCGAACGGGAGCTTGGTTTGATCGAGGAAAGAGATGCCTTCAGGAAGCCATTCGAGGGTGGGGATCATATTTCCAGTTTATCGCGGAAGGACGAGTCGCCTCGTCAGCGCACTTTTCTCGCAAGCCCAGTCCAGCGTCAGAGTAGACGTTCACTTTCGCCGATGGCAAGGTCGTTGATGCTGGCTTCTCTTCGACGCATCAGACCGCTCTCGGCGAACTCCCAGAGTTCGTTGCCGTAGCTGCGAAACCAGTGGTTTTCCTCATCGTGCCATTCGTACATAAACTTGACGGCCATGCGGTTGCCGCGAAATCCCCAGAGCTCTTTCCGGAGCCTGTAATCCAGCTCGCGCGTCCATTTGCGTTGCAGGAACTCCAAGACCTCGCTGCGTCCGTGCAGAAACTCAGTGCGGTTTCTCCACTCCGTATCTTCGGTGTAGGCGGCGGCGACGAGTTCGGGGTCGCGTGTGTTCCAGAGATCTTCCGCAAGCTGGACCTTGCGTGCGGCTGCCTCGGGATCGGTGAAGGGCGGAACGATTGGAGCGGACATAGCGCTTTCCTTTCCTGCCTACTTTCCAGGGCTTAGGTCGATCAAAAGCAGATCCCTTGATCGATTAGAGCAAATCCCCTGAAGGTGTGGTGCGGATTCAAGTTCAAATTGAGATTCTGGCTTTGCCAGAATGACGCTTGTGGTGGGCAGACTCCCCAGCAGCGGGGAATCTGCTCCAGGCCGGATCGTATTGACGGGCAAGGGGATGCAGTGTGAGGATGAGTCAGTTCGCTTGTGGCTGGCACTTTGCGCAAGCGGTGACGTGTTGGCCCAAGGGGAGTCCTAAGTATATGGCGACACCTGTAGCAATTCCGATATCTGCCAATGAGATGGGTCTCGACGAGATCGAGCGCGCACGCATGCTGGCGCGGCGCTACCATGCCGATTTCGTCGATCTGAAGAACTTCAAGATTCAGCATGAGTTGTTCAAAAGCGTACCGGTGGACATGATGTTCCGGTACAACTTCGTTCCGCTGGAGCACTCTGAAGGCCGTCTGGCGATTGCTGTTTCCGATCCTTCGAAGTTGATGGTGCTGGACGAAATCTCCGGGTTGCTGGGCACGCGCCTGGTTACGCGGGTTGCGACGTTGTCGCAGATTACGGATCTGCTGAAGAAAACCGAGCAGTCGCAGCGCGTGCTGGACGAAGCGAGCGAAGGGCTTGCCTTCGACGTGCTGTCGTCCGAAGAAAACGCTGACGAAACCATTTCGATGGAGAAGCTGACGGCGAATGATGACATTTCGCCGATCATCCGGCTGGTGGATACGACGATTTTTACGGCACTTGAACGGCGCGCGTCTGATATTCACATCGAGACGTTCGATGATTCGCTGCTGGTAAAGTACCGCATCGACGGTGTGCTGCAGCAGGCGATGGCGCCGATTGCCCGCGAACATCATCAGACGATTTTGAGCCGCATCAAGGTGATGAGCGAACTGGATATTGCCGAACGGCGTGTGCCGCAGGATGGACGTTTTCGCGTTCGCTACAAGGGACGTCTGATCGACTTTCGCGTTTCGATCATGCCGACGGTGCACGGCGAAAATGCGGTGCTCCGCGTGCTCGATAAAGAGTCGATGTCGGAGAAATTTACCAAGCTCTCGCTCGACGTGGTGGGCTTTGCCGAGAAGGATTTGGTGCGCTTCCGCCGCTACATCAAGGAGCCGTACGGGATGGTGCTGGTGACCGGGCCGACGGGTTCGGGCAAGACCACGACGCTCTATGCGGCGTTGAACGAAATCAAGAGCGAAGAAGACAAGATCATCACCATCGAGGATCCGGTTGAATACCAGATTCGCGGCATTACCCAGATTCCGGTCAACGAGAAAAAAGGACTCACGTTTGCACGTGGCCTGAGGTCGATTCTGCGTCATGACCCGGACAAGATCCTGGTGGGCGAAATCCGCGATGCGGAGACGGCGCAGATTGCAATCAACTCCGCGCTGACGGGCCACCTGGTGTTCACGACCGTGCACGCCAACAACGTGGTGGATGTACTCGGGCGCTTTCTGAATATGGGTGTGGAGCCCTATAACTTTGTGTCTGCGCTGAACTGCATTCTGGCCCAGCGGCTGGTGCGGCAGGTTTGCGAGTTTTGCGTGCAGGACGTGCATTACACCGATGCGGAACTCGAGGAGAATGGGCTTAATCCGGCGGAGTGGCGCGGAGTTCGCTTCAAGGAAGGAACAGGGTGCATCGAGTGTGCCGGTACCGGCTATCGCGGACGTTCGGCGATCCACGAACTGCTGGAGCTCGACGATGAGATTCGCGAGATGCTGCTGGCGAAGAAGCCTGGGTCCGAAATTCGCAAGAAAGCCAAGGAGAAGGGAATGGCATTTCTGCGTGACTCCGCACTGGATCGCGTGCGGGAAGGCGTGACCACGCTGAGGGAGATTAATAAGGTAACGTTCATCGAGGCGGGACGGTAGCTGTGAAATTGGCGTCCGGCAAACCGGAGATTGGAAGCAGGGAAGCTAAAGCCGGAAGATCTCGCGCCGGCGGAACCTTGATCATCCGGTCTCTTGTATGGGTCTTGATCAGCTCAGCCTTCCTGGTGTGGAATGTGCATCGCATGGTGCAGATGCATGCTCTGGGGCTGCGCTTGCATTGGTGGGCTTACGTGCAGGTTGTTCTTTGGTTGTTGGCCCTGGGGTTCTGGCTTTGGACGGGCTGGCGCGATTTCCGGCGCAGAGACTCAAGTCCGGGCTAATCTGTACCCCGGGAGAGGTTAGATTAGGGAGACATGGATTTTCTGCCAACCAGTTTGGGATTGCGGCCGCGGCTCGCGATCGAGATTCGCCCGGAAGGCGTGGTTGCAGCGCGCTCGGACGAAGCGCAGGCGCTCGTCTCGGCGGTGAGTTTCAAGGTGTGGTCTGCGGGCACGCTGGCTGCCGGCCTCCACTCCAGCAACGGCGACGCGCGTAGATCGACGGTTGCGGCTATTCGGCAGGTACTGGAAGCTGTTGCGTTCAAAGAACGTCAGGCGACAATGATCCTTCCCGATTCAGCGGTCCGCGTGCTGCTGCTGGACTTTGATTCCCTGCCGGCGAGGTCTGCCGAAATGCTCCCCATGGTGCGCTTTCGGCTGAAGAAGCTGCTGTCGTTTGACGCTGAAGACGCCGTGGTGAGCTACCAGGTGATGAGCCAGGAGCGTGGCTCGGTTCGGGTGCTGGCGGCCGCGGTGCCGAAAGCAATTCTCAGTGATTTTGAAGCCTTGGTCCGCGAGGCAGGGTTTGAGCCGGGTGCGGTGCTACCAAGCACGTTGGCGGCTTGTGCAGGTTTGGATCAAGAGGTCGGTGCGACCCTGCTGGTCAATGCGGGTGAAAGTGGAGTGACGACGGCAATCGTGCAGAGTGGGATGCTGCTGCTGCATCGCACGGTCGATCTGGCCGCGGATGATCTGGACGACAAGGTAGCGAGTACGAGGTCTGCTGCTGATGCCGGCGTTGCTGTCCCCGTCGAACTGCTGGCAAATCCAACTGAATCCGGAACGCTTCCGCTGATTGACGCGGACCACTCTGCCGGAGAGTGGGCGAGGCAGGCTCCGGTGACTGGATATGGCGTCATCGACGACAGCCACTTTGTTCAGGCGAACGAACCGGGTAGGGCGCGTCGCGCCGATGACCTACGTGCAATGCCGGAGGAGCGCGCGAGCGGTCTACGGATTCCGGATTTTGCAGAGTACGGCAGCGGAGTCGCGGACCGGGAGATTGTGCAGGCCATCAGCGTTGCGGCAGCCTATTTTGAGGACACCCTCGGGGCGGCGCCGAAGACGATTGTTGTGGCAGGAACCTATGGAGCGTCGGCGGTGGCGGAGATACTGCGGCGCACCGGATTCGGCGAGCAACAGATGCGCGTAACCGAAGCCGTGGATGCAGCCATGTTGACGCACGAAGCTTCAAGGACGCGCATCGACCTGGGTTGGCTTGCCGGCGTACGCGGAGCTCTCCGGAGTTAGAACAGCAGCAGAGTATGCTTTGTAGTCGAAGGTGCAGGGAAGTAGAGGAACCGAAGCCGCACAATGCGTATCGCAATCAATCTCGCGTCCCGACCGTTTGTGGAGTTGCGGCCCTTGTTTGCCCGTCTGCGGCTGGCAATGTTGGGTCTTCTGGTTCTCGCGCTGGCTTTGGGTGCCGGACTGCATTTCATGAGCCGGACAACGGCGGATGAGAGCGCGCGCATGAACACTTTGGTTCAGCAGACGCAGACCTACCAGGATCAACGTGCACGCAACGAAGCTCGTATGCGTCAGCCGCAGAACCTGGGTGTGCTCGAGCGCGCGCAATTTTTGAATGCCTTGTTTGCCAGCAAGAGCTTTAGCTGGACGGCGGTGATGATGGACCTCGAAAGAGTTCTTCCTGCCGGCGTGCAGGTCACGTCCATCGACCCGGTGATCAGCAAGCAGGGCGATGTGATGATTCGTTTACGAGTTTCAGGCGACCGCGACCGCACTGTGCAGCTGATCCGCAATCTGGAGCGTTCGCAGCGGTTTGTTGGACCCCGCCTGGCGGGCGAGTCCGCTCTGACACGAGAGAAAGCAGCCGCATTGAATGGCGGATCGGTCCAGAACGCGAGTGCGGCGGCTGGAGGCAACCAGGTCGGAAACGGCGTGGAGTTCGAGATCTTCAGTGGCTATAACCCGCTGCCTGACCTGAAGGCGGATTCGGGCCAATCATCGGGGACTGAGGCAAAACGAACCGCTTCCGGGAAAGCGCACCCGAAGTCGGACGTTCAAGCTCCACTGAAGACCGTGCACGGCGAGGGAGCACGATGAATTCTGTTGCGCGTCCGATTGTCGTCAGGAACACGGCCACCATGCGCGAGCGTACGCAGGGTTGGCTTACGCCCCTTAATCTTCATTGGGTCGGGCTTGCCTTGCTGGCTGTGCTGAACCTTTACCTGCTGCTGCAATTGGCGTTTGCCTGGCAGCGAGCCCACAGTCAAAATACGGATGCCTTTGCGCGTCAACAGGTGGCATTGAAGACGGCGCAGATTGCGTCGCAGCCGCTACAGGGTTTGGACGTGAAGCTGGCAAACTCGAAGACCCAGGCGAATGTGTTTTATCAGGAACGTCTGGCGAACAGTAATTCGGAGGTGGTGTCCGAACTGGGCGATCTCGCGCAGAAGGAACACGTCGTATTAGCTCGCGTTCAGTATGCACAGTCGGCTGTTCAGGATAGCTCTGCGGGGCAGTTGACCGAGGTGCGTATGGATGCCAGCCTGAGCGGAGATTATCGCTCGCTCGTGCTGTTCATCAACCACATGGAGCGGGATAAGCTGTTCTTTCTGATCAGCGGAATCACGTTGACGGGCCAGCAGACGGGCCAGGTCAACCTGCGCCTGAAATTCACGACTTACTTGCACGGTGCTGTCCCAACGGATGTGGCTAGCAGCCCTGCGGCCCCGGCTTTCAGTGGAGGTGCGCAGTGAAGCTGGGAACTGAAGATACAAAGAGGCTGCAGCTGCTGGGCGTTGTCGGCGTGGGTGCTCTGATCGCGCTGTTCTTTCTCTATAACGATTTTTTTGGCGGCCCCTCGTCGCCACCGTCAGCGCCGCCCGTCGTGTTGACCCGGACCCCAGCCTCCGCAGCGCCCGGAAACAGCACGGAAAACGTTCCTGCCAGAGTTGCAGGCGCAGGCGTAGCCGCAAGGGTGGGTACGGCAGGCATGGCGCTCGATCCCACACTGCATATGGAAGCGATGGAGCGCACGGAGTCGCTGGTCTATAGCGGTTCGGGCCGGAATATCTTTGCTGGTCCCGGCTCAGCGGCTGCCGCTCCGGCGATCCTCGCGCAAGCAAAATTCCCTGCACGTCCTAATGTCTTGGCAGCGCCCGTCTATACCGGGCCTCCGCCGCCGCCCCCGGTCGACCTCAAGTTTTTCGGGACGGTCACGGGTGGCAAGGGTGTGGTCAAAGCGTTTCTGCTGAATGGGGACAATGTGTTCCTGGCGGTACCCGGCGACGTGGTGGAGCGCCGCTACCGTGTGGTCTCGATTGCGGCGAACTCTATCTCGATCGAGGATCTGCCCAATAAAAATACGCAAACCCTGCCCCTTCTGGCGACCCCATGAGAAGGCCTGTTCACGCTCCGCAGCAACCAGCCGAGAACGAAGAAGGCTTCATGTTGGTTGCGGTCATCGTGATGGTGTTTCTCGTGCTGCTGGTGTTGAGCATCGCCGCGCCTCGGATGGCCATGCAGTTGAAGCGCGAGCGCGATCTTGAAACCAAGCACCGGGGCGAACAATATGTGGTGGCAATCCGCAAGTTCTACGGGACCTTCGGGCGCTATCCAGGGTCTGTCAAAGAGCTGGAGCAGACCAACAACCAGCGTTTTCTACGCCAGGAATATGTTGATCCACTGACGGGAAAATCCGACTGGCGGCTGATTCATTTGGGCGAAAACAAGACCAAGGTCAAGGGGCTATTTGGGCAGGATCTGCCGGGAGTTCCGGGCGGAGGCACACTCCCCGGGAACCAGGGAAGCGTGGGCGGCGCACCGGCAGCAGGTGCACCAGCAGCAGGGGGCCTTGGGTCACCGGGCGGTGCAGCCGTCAATAATAATGCGGGGCCGGGTGCGGCGTCGGGTACGCAGTCAGCGTTCAACAACGACCTAGGCTCAGGGCCTGGATCAACGCCGGGAAACGGTCTGGGGTCTGCAAACGGCCCGGGGGCGAATCCAGGGGCACCAGCCGGGGCTGGCGCACCCGCAGCAGCGGGAACTTCGAACGGATTGGGCGACTCCAGTCTCGGTGGGCTTTCGACCACGGGTGGGATGATCATAGGGTTCGGCGTTCCGCAGAGCGGCGATGCGGTCGCTTCTGTAAACGGTGAACAGACCTACCAGAAGTGGGAATTTCTCTACGATCCCCGCATTGAACAACTGCGCGCCGGATGGAGTGTGTTCGGCGGCGGCGGAGTCGGGAGCACCTCGGCAACGGGGTTGGGCAATGGTGTGAATGGTGCGCCGGGCAGCGGACCGGGAAATGGGCCTGGCGGCGGTTTCGGGTCTCCCGGTGGGGCATTCGGTGGCGGCGGAGCGTTTGGAAGCAGCGGCGGTGCGTTTGGAAATAGTGGCGGCGGTGCGTTTGGAAACGGGCAGGCACCGGGTGCGGTGAATGGTGGGCCGGGCACGCCGCCGAGGGGCCAGCCCACTGCGCCCGGCGAGTTGCCACCACAGATTCCGCAGCAGAATCCGGAGACCCCGCAGTATCCCTCGCAGGTGCCGTCCCAAAATCCGCAGATTCCGCAGCAGAACCCGGCGCCTCCGCAGATACCCTCGCAGGTGCCGACCCAGAGCCCGCAGAACCCTGCGAGACCCGCACCGACGCCGCAGAATCCAACGCAGAACCCGTCGCCCCCAACGCAGACGCCAACGAATCCCTCTTCGGGTTCGCAGTGGCCGGCTCCACCGTCGACCGGCTTTCCCGCGCCGCCAAGCTCAACACCGCACCGGTAACGTGCGACTCGGACATCAACGTCCTGTGCTCGGTGTACACGTACGCTACAATGGGTTTCTCGACACCCTAACCGCAAGTGGAGCAATGATGAGTGCATTTCAGCAGGTGATTCAAAAGAACGAGAAAGCCATTCTTTCTGGATGGCTAAGTGAAATGGCAAGTGCGACCCGCCGTACCGACCTGATGAACGATAACGAGGTGAAGCAGCAGGCGGCTGAGCTGCTTCGGCTGGTCGCCAAGGCCTCGCAGTCGAGTTCGGACGTGCAGTCCTCTGCATTTTCGCCTGTTCGAGAGTTTCTGGTGGGTGCAGTGAAGTCGCGGATGGAGCAGGGTTTTACGCCTGCCGAGACGGCCATGTTTGTGCTGTCGCTGAAGCAGCCTGTCTTCAACGCGCTGCGCGACGAGTTGAAGGCCAGTCCAATTGACCTGATTGAGGAGATTTGGACCAGCGGCAACTTGCTGGACAAACTTTCCATGCTGACCGTTACGACTGCCGTCGGGTATCGTGAGCAGACGATTCAGCGGCAGCAGGAAGAAATGCTCGAGCTTTCAACCCCAGTCATTAAACTCTGGGACGGCATTCTCGGCCTGCCACTGATCGGAACTCTCGACAGCGCCCGCACGCAGGTCGTCATGGAGTCGCTGCTCACGGCCATCGTTGAGACCAATAGCCGGGTCGCGATTATCGACATTACAGGTGTGCCGACGGTCGACACGCTTGTCGCCCAGCATCTGATCAAGACAATCACTGCGGCCCGCTTAATGGGCGCGGAGTGCTATCTGAGTGGAATCCGGCCTGCGATTGCGCAGACGATTGTTCACCTTGGAATTGAACTTAACGACGTCCAGACCAAAGCGAAGCTCTCCGACGCTTTCGCCATGGCATTGCAGCGGCTCGGCAAAATGGTGGTCAACATCAAGTCGACAGGCAGCTCTGCGAAGCCGAAGGAGTTGTAGGTATGGACCGGATTCCCATCCTGAAGGTAGGGGACTGCCTGCTGGTGACCATCCAAATCGACATGCACGACGAACTCGCTTTGTCTCTGCAGGAAGACCTCACCTCGCAGATCGCCAGGTATGCCTCGCGCGGCGTACTGATCGACATCTCTTCGCTGGAAATCGTGGACTCGTTCATTGGGCGCATGCTGGCCAATATCGCCGCCATGTCGCGTGTGCTGGACGCGCAGACGGTGCTGACCGGGATGCAACCGGCGGTTGCGATCACCCTGGTGGAGCTTGGAATGGCCCTCCCTGGCATAAAAACCGCTCTGAACGTAGAGCGTGGTATGGAGCTCCTGCGGGATTACATGTACCAGGAACCGGAGCCGGAAGAGACCGATGGCTCTGAAGAATGAGACGCTCCCGATAACGTCGTTCAATGAGGTGATTCGGGTGCGTCAACTCGTGCGCGCCTGGGCCACCGAGCTGAAGTTCAGCCTCGTCGATCAGACGAAGATTGTCACCGCGACCAGCGAACTGGCGCGCAATACGCTGGAGCATGGCGGCGGAGGACAGATGTCCGCCGAAATGGTGGAGAGCGGGCTGAGGAAGGGTATAAAGCTTACGTTTCAGGATGACGGTCCAGGCATCTCGGATCTTGAACTCGTAATGAAAGACGGATATACGTCTTCCGGCGGCATGGGCCTCGGACTCAGTGGAAGCAAACGACTCGTTAACGAGTTCGAAATCAAGAGCGAACCGGGGCGGGGTACAACCGTAACGATCATTCGCTGGAAGTAGAGGCGCTGTGCGGCTTACCCACCGATCGATCGCCATCAGTGACCGAAGCTCCATAGGCGAAGCTCGCCGCGCGGCCATGCAGGCTGCTCAATCCATTGGCTTCGATGAAGACCGGCGCAGTGATATCGGCATCGTCGCGACCGAAGCCGCAACTAACATCCTCCTTCACGCACGTTCGGGCGAGCTGCTGGTATGCCCGTTTTCTCAAGACACAAGCAGCTGGATTGATCTTTTTGCCCTTGATTCCGGGCCGGGGATTGCTGAAATTGGCCGAGCCATGGAGGATGGTTTCTCAACCAAGGGAACGGCTGGCGAGGGTCTGGGCGCTATCAGCCGGTTGTCGGACGAGTCGGCAGTCTACTCTGCGCCCGAGAAGGGTACGGTCTGCTGGGCCCGGTTTTCGAACGGACCAGTTATACCGGCGATGGCGGCGGGGATCATTAACGTTCCGGTGCAGGGCGAAGCCTCTGCGGAGACGGTTTTTTGATCGTTCCTGGAGCGGCTCGCTCTGTCTACATGGTTGTAGACGGGCTGGGTCATGGCCCCGGTGCGGCAGAGGCGGCCGACGAGGCGATCGACACGGTGAAGCGCTACTCCAGCCAGCCTCTGGCTGAAATCATGAGCCGTTCGCACGACGCTCTCAAGAAGACCCGAGGCGCTGCGTTGTCAGCTGCCGTGGTCGATCATGAGCGCCAGGAGCTGAGCTACTTTGGGGTTGGCAACGTTTCAGCTGCGCTGATTACGGGCACTGCCTCGAAAGCCCTGGCCACTCAGAACGGGACTTTGGGAGTTGCGTTCCCGCGAACTCCGCAGGAATATACTTACCCCGTAGAACGCAACACGTTGCTGCTGCTGTTCTCTGACGGCCTCACCACCAAGGCGGGCCTTTCTGCCTATCCGGGGCTGCAAAATCGTGATCCGGCGATCATTGCGGCGGTGCTGTGCCGCGACTTTAGCAGGAAGCGAGATGATGTCACGGTGCTTTGCGCTCCCATAGGAAAGGTTGTGGCATGAACGAGGCGATCCACAGCCTGATGTTGAGCACGGAACGGGATGTTGTGAACGCGCGCCAGCGTGCGCGCTCTATCGCCGACGCGCTTGGCTTCGATCATCACGATCAGATCAGGATTGCGACCTCCGTCTCCGAGATCGCGCGCAATGCTTTCCGTTACGCCAAGGGTGGATCGGTCTCATTTGCTGTGGATCCGGAGGGTCGCATGCTGCGGATTGCTGTTACGGATCAGGGCGGCGGCATCCCGCATCTGGATACAGTTCTAGGCGGCTCGTACCAATCGTCGACCGGGCTTGGTATGGGAATCCTGGGAACCCAGCGTCTGATGGATGAATTCTCCATCCAGAGCAACTCACAGGGAACCTCCGTCCAATTCGGCAAGTCGCTGCCGATTCACATCGCGCAGATCAGCAAGGGCGAGCTCGAGCGGGTTCAGGCCGAACTTAAACGGCAGCATCCGGCAACGCCCATTGACGAGCTCCAGACGCAAAACCGTGAGTTGCTGAAGACCCTTAACGAGCTCCGCGAACGCAAAGAAGAACTCGCGCAGATGAACAGCGAGCTACAGGATACCAATCGCGGCGTGGTCGCGCTGTATGCGGAGCTTGATGAACGGGCAGATTATCTGCGCCGCGCATCAGAGCTGAAGTCCAGCTTCTTTTCAAACATGTCGCATGAGTTTCGCACGCCCCTGAACTCCGTGCTCGCATTGACTCGGATGCTGCTGGACCGCATGGACGGTGACCTTACGTCCGAGCAGGAGCAGCAGGTGCGATTTATCCAGCGATCCGCCAAAGAACTTTCCGAGATGGTGGATGACCTGCTGGATCTCGCCAAGGTTGAAGCAGGTCGCCTGGAAGTCAAGCCGAAGCACTTTGAGGTGGCCGACCTGTTCAGCGCCCTACGCGGCATGTTGAAGCCGCTGCTCGCGGATACTGCTTTGAATCTGGTGTTCGAGATTCCTGAAGGTCTGCCGGCCATGTTCAGCGACGAGCGGAAGGTTTCGCAGATCCTGCGCAACTTCATCTCGAACGCTATCAAGTTCACACCTGGCGGAGAGGTTCGCCTGACTGCGTGGCGGATCGATTCGACGTTCGAGTTCCGTGTGTCCGATACCGGAATCGGCATTTCGCCTTCTGATCAGAAAATTATTTTTGAACAGTTTTCCCAGGTAGAAAGCAGCCTGCAAGGCAGGGTGAAAGGGACTGGGCTGGGGCTTCCGCTCTCACGCAAACTCGCGCAGCTGCTGGGCGGGGATGTCGAAGTCACAAGCGCGGTAGGCGAGGGATCTACCTTTCTGTTGAGAGTCCCATTCCGCTACAGCGAAGAGGCACCCTCTCCTGGGCCGGGGAGTCTCGAGGTACAGACAGGCAAGAAGCTCATCTTGATCGTGGAGGACAACCCCGAGACTGCATTCATCTATCAGCGGTATCTTGGATCTGCGGGTTTCCAGACCCACTGTGTCACATCAACAAAGGACGCACAGCGGATCCTGTCTACGGTCCGGCCCTCCGCCATGATTCTCGATCTCTTCCTGGGCCACGAGACAACCTGGAGCTTCCTTCGCGAGTTGAAGGAGGATCAGAATCCAATCCCAGTGCTCGTGATGAGCGTATCGGACGACGAACACAAAATCTATGGAGCCGGTGCGGATGCTTATCTCCGCAAACCGTTTGCAGGCGAAGATGTTGTCTCGGCCATATGCAAGCTGACCGCGCCCGAAGACCGTCCGCGCATTCTGGTGATTGATGACAACGAGGTGTCGCGTTATCTGCTGCGCGAACATATCTCCGAAAGCGACTACGAGATTCTAGAGGCGAGAGACGGACGCGAAGGGCTGCGGATGGCGCAGGAACTGCGGCCGGAGATCATCATTCTGGACTTCTACATGCCGGACTTGAATGGCATTGAGGTTCTTAAGGACCTTCTCAGCTCAGAGGCGCTGAGGCATACGCCCGTCGTTCTCCATTCGACCAAAGTTCTGGACGAGGCTGAGCTCGCATTTTTCAAGCAAAACACGATTGCGATCTTTCCGAAGCAGACACTTGCGTTACCGGACTCGGCCGAGAGGTTGCGCGAGTTGATGGAAACCCTTACCCCCCACTGTCAGAAGGACCAGGTAAATGCCTGAGGCTCCGTTCCGCGGGCGTGTCCTCGTGATCGACGATCAGGAGCCCACGCGCTACATCTTTCGGCGCATTCTGACCCATGCTGGATACAAGGTCGAAGAAGCGGCAGCAGGGGCTGCGGGCCTGAAACTGGCGGAGACTCTGCCGGACCTGATAATTGTGGACGTCAATCTGCCCGACATGCTGGGCTATGAAGTCTGCCGCCGTCTGCGTTCCAATCCTTCCACCAGCAGCATTCCCGTGCTTCAGGTCTCGGCTTCGTTCGTCAGCAACGAGAGCCAGGTGCAGGGCCTTGAAGGGGGTGCGGACTCTTACCTTACCCAACCTATCGAGCCCACCGTACTGCTCGCCCAGATGAATGCTCTGCTGCGGTTACGGAAGGCTGAAGCTCTGTCCCACCTCTCAGCACGACAGTGGCAGACGACGTTTGACTCCCTTAGCGACGGCCTCGCACTGGTGGATTCAGCGGGTGTAGTTAGGCGCGTGAACAGGACTTTCTTGAGCCTGCTGGGTTACGCAGCGTCCGAGGCGGAAGGTCGACCGATCAGCGAGATCTTTGAGCGGAGATTCGAACTCACTTTTCCAGAGTTCCTCAATAGGCGACAGCAAGAAGGCATTCTGGAGGTTTTTTCAGAACCACGCTGGTTTCGCGCCCGCTTCGATAGTTTGCAAGGCGATCCTGACAACGACAGCGGCTCAGTCTTCCTGATCACGGATATTACCGAGCACAAAAAGTTGCAGGAGAGTTTGAAGTTCAGTGAGCGGCTTGCGACGACTGGGCGTCTGGCCCACATCATCGCGCACGAAATCAATAATCCGCTTGAGGCGCTTTCCAATCTGATCTACCTGGCGTCCGGAGAGGTCTCGCCGGACAGTGAAGCACATGCCTACATGGAGCAAGCCTCGGTAGAGCTGGTTCGTATCAGTCAGATTACGAAGCAGGTTCTCGCCTTCCATCGCGATTCGAAAGAGCCAGTACGGACCAGATCGGATGAGTTGCTGGACGCTGTGCTGGCCATGTTCCGTGCCCAGCTCCTGCTCAGCCGGGTTGAGTTGCTGGCGCGGGTGCGGTGTGCCCAAGGGGTCAGTGTTCACCCGGGAGAGATCAGGCAAGTCTTCAGCAACCTGCTTTCGAACGGGCTGGATGCAGTGGGATCTGAGGGCGGCCAGCTCCGCGTGCGCTGCTCCGAAAGCACAGAGGAGAAGACGCGCAGAAAAGGTGTTCGCTTCACCTTCAGCGACACGGGTCCCGGAATTCCGGCAAACGTTCTGCCCAAGGTCTTCGAGGCTTTTTACACCACCAAAGAAAGTAAGGGATCGGGGATAGGTCTCTGGCTCAGTGCAGAAATAGTCGCAAGGCACCATGGAAGTATTCGGGTAAGAACGAGAACGGAAGGTCCTTACCGGGGAACTTTATTTGCAGTATTCCTTCCTTCGCCTGGCCTGTAACCGTGCTGAAGATGGGCCTCAGGGAGCTGGTTAGTTTTCAGCTTCTATACGGTGGTCTGATCTGATCAGAAGGTACTCGCGTTGGACGTAGTCTGGCTCGAACTCGTCTTCCGCTGGATTAGAGTTCCAGCAGTGCGGTGTAGCGCGGTCGAAACCATTCTGCCGATCCGGAGTTTGTCCGTAGACGGTTCGACACTCTGGACAGCCTTCGGCTACAGTTTGCGTGGGTGATGGGTTCTGCACGTAAACTTTACGAGGGCATCGTACAACTGGGATAGTTATGAGTATGGATCTCACCAAGATCGAACGCGACGTAAGAGAGCGGCTTGCGGACGCTGGACTGTCGCCCTTTTTCGTCGAGGGCTCGTCGGAGCTGTTCGATTTGAACGGCCATCTCCACGCCGAAGTTGTTTGTCCGATCCTTCAAGGGTGGATGAAGCGGAACGCCTAATGAAAGACATCCTCGAAGGAGAAGACAATTCGCTCGTGGTGCGTCCAAAGTGGACGATCGCGCTCGCGTGATGGTGGAGAATTCGTTGCACCCCGGCGGCAGAAACTTCTGGAGTCCCAAGCAGGACAATTATCTGGAAGTCGCTGCGGGTTCAGTGCCAAACATCAGTCCTCTGCTGAAGCGGACTGCGTGAAGTTTTACCAACATAGAGAGGATTTATCATGGGTAAGGAAAAGTTTGACCGGTCGAAACCGCATGTGAACATTGGCACGATTGGGCACATTGACCACGGCAAGACGACGCTGACGGCTGCGATCACGAAGGTTTTGTCGAAGCATAATCCGAAGAACACGTTCCGTTCGTTCGACACGATCGACAACGCACCCGAAGAGCGTGAGCGCGGCATTACGATTGCGACCTCGCACGTCGAGTACGAGACCAAGAACCGTCACTATGCGCACGTCGACTGCCCAGGCCACGCCGACTACATCAAGAACATGATCACGGGTGCGGCGCAGATGGATGGCGCAATTCTCGTGGTTGCGGCGACCGATGGCCCGATGCCCCAGACCAAGGAGCACGTGCTGCTGGCGCGCCAGGTTGGCGTTCCGTTCATCGTTGTGTTCCTGAACAAGTGCGATGCGGTTGAGGATGAAGAGCTGATCGAGTTGGTCGAGATGGAAGTGCGCGAGCTGCTTTCGAAGTACGACTACCCGGGCGACGATACCCCAATCATCCGCGGCTCGGCTCTGGGCGCGCTCAACGGCGAAGCCCAGTGGGAAGCCAAGGTCGACGAGCTGATGGAGGCGGTCGACCAGTTTATCCCGCAGCCCGCGCGTGCGCTCGACCTGCCATTCCTGATGCCGATCGAGGATATCTTCTCGATCTCTGGACGCGGCACCGTGGTCACGGGCCGTATCGAGCGCGGCAAGGTGAAGGTGGGCGAGGCCTGCGAGATCGTCGGCTTCCGCGAGACGCGTCCCACGGTCTGCACCGGCGTCGAGATGTTCAAGAAGCAGCTTGACGAGGGTCTTGCCGGCGACAATGCTGGTCTTCTGCTGCGCGGTATTGCCAAGGAAGATGTGGAGCGTGGCATGGTTCTTGCCAAGCCTGGTTCGATCAAGCCGCACACCGAGTTCAAGGGTGAGGTCTACATCCTGAGCAAGGAAGAAGGCGGACGTCACACCCCGTTCTTCAACGGCTACCGTCCGCAGTTCTACTTCCGGACTACAGACGTAACCGGAAGCGCGAAGCTGCCAGCGGGCACCGAGATGTGCATGCCGGGCGACAACATCCAGCTTGAGATCACGCTGCACACGCCAGTGGCGATGGAGAAGGGTCTGCGCTTCGCCATCCGCGAAGGCGGCCGCACCGTCGGCGCAGGAACCATCAGCGAAATCATCAAGTAGGACGATTGATGACGGGAGCATAGCCTTGGCTATGCTCCCGTCATGTTTCAGTGGCCAAACTCGTATGTGGGATGAAAAGCTTGGCTGACAACCTTTGATGGTTGGCTCTGATCGCGGTCCTGCCTGGCTTACCAGATTCCCTTGTCGCTTCCGGTCAGCTTGTGGCCGATGGCTGCAGCGGTTGCGAGCCATGGGAGCAGACCCAGCCGGGCGCTGCCGTAAAGTTCGCCGCGGCGCACAAGCTCGGTGAGTTGAAGCCGATAGAGCCCGGCGGACTGAGGCCGGATAGGCACGCGGAGGAAGGGATGTCCGAAGAACATCACTTTCCCGGTAAACCGTGCAGATTCCTTCACAAAGGTCGGCAGGCCAATCTCCGGGGCACCATAGGATTTTGCGTAATCGTCGACGAGAACCAGGTAGGTTGCCACGCCTGGCCAGATGCCAGCTGCCTGTGCTGAGGCACGCAGATCATTGAAATCCAAGTCGCCCGAACGCGCCAGGTCGGCGGAATCGATGATGTCGCAGAGCCGGAAATAAAAATGCCGGTACATCCGCTGCAACGTGGAGATCATGATGCGGTCCGAGGCGGAGGGTACGCGGAACGGGATGCCGTCGAAGGTGAGCGTGCGCGAGCGCTGCGGCAACAATCCTGCAAGGATCATCTGTTCGCCGGTCTGACCCAGGCGTCCGATGTGAATTTCAACAGATTCGGCCAGCTCGGGAAGTTCGAAGTTCCATTTGCCCGCCAGCCGGTCGCCCCAGCTTCGAGTGGCGATTTCGGCGTTGAAGCGCCTCTGCATCAAGTCGCACACGGCCTCTGAGGAAGCGTTGCTGAACAGGTCGATGTCGCTGCCGAAGTCCGGCCAGTGGTCGAGCGACTTCATCACGGTGATGTCCAGACCTTCTTCATCGAAGGCGCTGCAGATGATCCGTAACGACTGCACAGCTTTGGTGATCCGAGTCTGCTCAGCAGCGACCGCATCAACCGCCCAGGCAGCACGTTCGCTGTCGCCGGCTGCGGACATGATTTCTGCGTAGGCGCCGAAGCCGCGGATGACTACGTGATTATGCTCGGCCATCTCCAGCATGGCGTCGAACTGTGCGCGCGTCTGTGTACGCAGCTTGGTGGCGGTAGGCGAGTTGGGTGCAGAAGCATGAGGCGTGAGCAGGAGTTCGGAAAACAGCTTCATCGCCTCTTTTGAGGGCAGGGCAGAGGATTGCTTCATAGGAACAAGGCCTTCAAGGTTGCGGTGTAAGAGCCGGTTGGCTGGGCGGGTCGGACGGAGCCGTCTGAGTTAGAGGCTGCGCAGGAGGATTCTGAGAGGCAGGCGCGCTGGAAGGTGAGGGCTGGTTCGGTGCGATCGGCAAACCACGTGCATCACGCGGCTTCAAAAGCAGCGGCACGGGTTTGTCCTGTTCCGTGCCGTTTCTATGCCTGAGGATGATGACTCCGTGGCCTCGGCGGCGCTCGCTGGCGGCGCTCAGCTCGGTTCCAACGCCGGTATGGCTTTCGCCTGCGACCGCGCTGAGATGTTCTCCCTGAGCGGATGCATCGGTGGCCAGACCAACCCGTACGTTAGCGTCATCAGCGTTGCGTGCACTCTCGTAGAACGCCTTCGCGCCTTCCAGATCGCCATCATGTTCGGCGACGTAAGCGCGGTTGTTCAAGGCAAACGCGCTCTCAGGATTAAGTTTGTAGGCATCCAGGAAGTCTTTGCGGGCGGTATTCCAATCGTTTTGATTGACGGCAACCACACCGCGCGTTGCAAGCATGATGGATCGAATCTGGTTAGGATCCATTTTATCCATGCGCTTGCGGAGATCGGCGGCGCTGTTGGCCGCGACTTCGCTGAGCGGCTTGCCGCGCGCGGAGCGGTCCAGCGTGACCACCAGCGGAGACGTCGAATGGGCAGCGGCGGACGCGTCGTAGTGCTTCAGCGCGCTTTCAAAGTCGCCGGTCGACTCTTCGGCAACGCCCAGATTGTTCAACGTGAAGGCATTGGACGGGTCAAGCGCAAGGGCCTGCTCAAACACTGCCTGCGCCTCAAAGGGCCGCTTCTGCATCAGCAGTTGCATTCCCAGGACGTTGATGCGATTGATGCGCATAGGCAGATTTTGCAGGGTTCCCAATGCATCCATCATGGGCTTGCCCTTCAGATTGTTTTCCGTGCTGCGGTCGATCGTTGCATAGCTGCCCTGTTCGACGGCCAGCTCGTAGAACTTCTCCGCTTGATCCACGCGGCCCTGAACCTCGGAGATATAGCCCAGGTTGTTGAGTGTGAACGGGTCGGACGGATCGTAGAGATACGCTTTATAAAAGCTCTTCTCCGCGCCCTCGTAGTTGCGCTTGGTCACCTGCTCGACACCCTTGCGGTTCAGCTTCTGAACCGGGGTCAGCACGCCGCCGCGAGGCAGAGTCAGCTTCAACATCTTCTGGGCGGAGGCCGGTGGGATGGCCACCGGAAACGCCAGCAGGCCGACCTTGAGCACGACGGAGAAACAATGCGGAATCTTCCCCGTGCGCGACGTGCGGCTGACCCTGTGCTGTGTGTTCATGGTGTCCTCATAGGATTGCACTTTGCTGTCGTAGGTTGCAAGCCTCATAATCAAGCTAAGCAAGACACACTTAACCTTTCAGGGTCTTTGTTCAATGCGTTCTTTTCTGGCTTTCGTTCTCGTCAGCAGCGCCGCTGCGGCACAGTCGGTCCCTTCCCCTACGCCGCTGCAGCAAGGCCTGCCGGCGGCGTCCGCGCCCAAGCTGGCTCCGGAGCTTCCGCCTGTTCCCAGGGGCAAAAGCACTGTCATGGGAGGCGTGCTCCAGAAGGTCGATCTGGTTCGAGATCAGTTCCAGTTGCATGTGTTTGGCGGCCAGAAGGTCAAAATCCTGTTTGACGACCGCACCCAGACGACACGCGACGGCAAAAAAATTTCTGTGCTGGATCTGAAGCCAAACGAGCGCGTGTCGGTGGAGACGACGCTCGATGGTACGGCCATCTTTGCGCTTAGAGTGCATGTCGTGACCAAGCTGCCGGAAGGCGAAGTGAGTGGACAGATCGTCGCTTACGACGCCAAGACGCACCAGGTGACGATCAGCGAGACGCGCTCGACCAATCAGCTCATCCTGAACGTGCCGCCAGGAACGCCGGTGACCTTGGAGGGACAGAATGGATCGTCCAGCAAACCGCTGGCCGGCTTCAACTATGTTCCGGGGTCCATTGTCGACGCGAAGTTCAAAAGTGACCAAGAGGGGCGAGGCTCTCTCACCAGCGTCAGCGTCTACACGACGGTCGGGACCACGCTGACGTTCCGCGGACATGTCTCTTCAATCGACATGCACACCGGCAAGCTCGTGATGATCGATCCTGAGACGGACCAGATTCATACAATTTCATTCGACCCGGTGGCGTTCCCGAAAACGAGCGATTTGCAGAAAGGCGCCACAGTGAAGGCGGAAGCGCTCTTCACAGGATCGGCGTTCGTGCTGACGCAACTTTCACCTGAGTGAAACAGATGAGGCGATACGAAAGAAGGGCACCCTACTGGGGTGCCCTTCTTTTGTCTATCGCGTGAATGCCGAGGGATTTGGGGTACAAGGTTGTTGCGTACAGCTGTTGGGTGAGGGCGGTCGACGGCTACACATCAGCAGCCTGTCTTACCTATGCATGGGTAAGACAGGCTTGCTGTTGCTGTTCGAGTTAGGGCGCGAAGGTCTGCGGTGTGCAGGGATCGTAACCCAACGAAGCGGGTGTGACCGGTGCAGGCGGCGCCGGCGGTGTCGCCCACGGAGCCGAGGAGAAGTCGAAGAAGTCGAGCAGGTTGGGCTGGGCCGCATCGCGCGCTGTCAGGTGCGCTGAGGGTCCAATGAACCGGTTTTCGACAAACTTCAACACCGCCGTATGGTCCATCGGGGCGTGTCCAACGTAGTGCTTGCGGGTGAACGGCGAGATGATCAGGTTCGGGACGCGGAATCCAAGCTGGGCTGCGAACCCCTGTTGCGCTGCCGCGTCCGTCGAGTGACCGCCCGGGTTGTTCACCGAAGTCAGGTCGCAGTGCTGGCTGGGAACGCCGCCGGGTGCAAGGCAAGGGCCGTATCCATCCGCATTCACCGCAATCGTGGAGATATCGGGGAAGTCGTTGTTGATGAGGGACGCGCTGCCTACCGTGGCATCCGTGTTCTGGTTGGAGTGGTTCGGCACCGGCGGAACGTGGTCGTACGGTCCGCCGCCCTCGTCGTACGAGAGGAAGAAAGCCGAGTCGCTCCAGGAGGGGCTGGACATCAGGGCGTTCACCACCTTGGCGACATCGTTCTGGCCCGCCAGGACGGATTGGCCGGAGCCCGGATGTTCATCGTCGTGTCCTGCGCCGGCTTCGATGAATGAGAAGCTCGGAAGCGTTTTGTTCTGCACGTCGGTGTAGTACTGGGGGAGCGGAACGATGTGAGCCGGGTCGATGCAGAAGGAGTTGGTGGAATCTCCTACAGCGCTTGATCCGACCGTCGGTGCGACACAGGCGGCACCGTTCTTAGGCGGATAGAGATACCGGTTCGCGAAGGAGAAGTAAGACAGAATGGTGTCGGGGTACGAAGATGCCGCGCAGGAGCTTCCCGCGATGCATCCACCCTGGGTCGTGGTGTAGTAAATCTTCCACGATACGTTCGCTTGATCGAGCTCAGAGAAGATCGTGGCTATGCCAAGCTGCGGCAGGTGGTCGTCGCTGCCAGGATCAAAGGCAAGACCCTGGCTGGTGCCGCCGGAGAAGGTGACGATGCGGTTGGGTATGCTCTTGCTCGAGATGGGAGAGAACCAGCGGTCGGATACCGCGAACTGCGACGCCATGTAGTAGTAGTAGTTCAGAAAAGTCTCATCGTAGTAGCCCATGGCGCGCTGTCCGGCTACATCCGTGAAAGCGCCGGTGCAGCCGCTGCCACTCACCAAGCACGTCTTTGCGAAGTTCTCTGCGGTGTGAACAAAGCCGTCCATCTTGATGCCGCGAGTGGTGCTGAAATCATAGCGGCTGACGTCGCCGTAGCTCTCCAGCCAGGAAGAGGTCATATCGTCCACACAGGTGCTCTTCAACTTGAAAGGCGAGTAGTTTGTTCCCTCGTCGTTCTGGTTGGAGATTGTGGTGCGCTTGTCGTTGATGCCCTCGACGAGGCCATCGACGGCGTACGTCTTGCCGTCCGCCCCCTTGTCAAAACCATGGTTCACCCGGTACGGATTCAACATGCCGAAGTAGTTGTCGAAGCTGTGGTTCTCCTGCAGCATGAAGATGACGTGGTTGATGGACTGCACGGTGCCCGCGGGCACAACGGTGATGGTCACGGTCGCAGACGCGCGTGTTGTGCCGGTCGCGCCGGTGGCAGTCGCCGTGTAGGTGGTGGTCGTCGTGGGGCTGACGGTCTGGTTGCCACCTGTGTTGGAGACGGTGTAGGTGGTGTTGTCGCTTCCGGTCAGAGTGACGCCAGTAGCGTTGGTCGCCGTCACGGTTAGGACGTCCGAATTCCCGGCAGCGATCTGCGACTGGCTGGACGTGAGCGTTACGGTGGGGTTCTGCGGGGGTGTGACGGTGACGGTGACGGCGTTCGTCACGGTGCCGCCCGTGCCGGTCGCAGTAGCGGTGTAGGTGGTTGACGCGGTCGGGGTGACGGTCTGGGTTCCGCCGGTGGGGGTGAGCGTGTACTTTGAACCATCGCTGCCGGTGATGACAACACTGGTGGCGTTGGTTGCGGTGACGGTCAGGGTGGAAGAGTTTCCGGATGTGACCGACTGCGGGTTAGCACTGATTGTGACTGTGGGCTTGGTCACTGCCGAGGTTACGGTCACGACGGTCTGTGAGGTCACTGGCGCAGACCCCGCAGCGCCGATGGCAGACGCCGTGTACGTGGTGGTGGCGGTGGGTGTGACGGTCTGGGTTCCGCCGGTCGGGGTGAGCGTGTACTTTGAACCATCGCTGCCGGTGACCACAACACTGGTGGCGTTGGTTGCGGCGACTGTCAGGGTCGAAGAGCTGCCCGACGTGATCGACTGCGGGTTGGCACTGATCGAGACTGTTGGCGTGGCCGCCGCGGTTACGGTCACGACGATCTGTGAGGTCACTGGCGCCGACCCTGCAACGCCCACTGCAGACGCGGTGTACGTGGTGGTGGCGGTGGGTGTGACGGTCTGGGTTCCGCCGGTCGGGGTGAGCGCGTACTTCGAACCATCGCTGCCGGTGACCACAACACTGGTGGCGTTAGTTGCGGTGACGCTCAGGGTGGAAGAGCTGCCCGATGTGACCGTCTGCGGGTTCGCGCCGATCGAGACTGTTGGCGTGGCGGCCGAGGTTACGGTCACGACCGTCTGTGAGGTCACTGGCGCAGACCCCGCAACGCCGATGGCAGACGCCGTGTACGTGGTGGTGGCGGTGGGTGTGACGGTCTGGGTTCCGCCGGTCGGGGTGAGCGCGTACTTCGAACCATCGCTGCCGGTAACGACAACACTGGTGGCGTTGGTTGCGGTGACGCTCAGGGTGGAAGAACTGCCCGATGTGACCGTCTGTGGGTTAGCACTGATTGTGACTGTGGGCTTGGTCACTGCCGAGGTTACGGTCACGACGGCCTGTGCGGTCACGGGCGCAGACCCCGTAACGCCCACTGCGGACGCCGTGTACGTTGTGGTGGCGGCGGGCGTAACGGTCTGGGTTCCGCCAGTGACAGACAGCGAGTAGCTGCTGCCATCCGATCCGGAGAGGGTCACGGAGGTGGCGTTGGCCGCCACGACGGTCAGGGTGGACGAAGCTCCGGCGGCCACCGTAGAAGGTTTGGCGGAGAGGGTCACCGTCGTGGCTGCCGGTGCGTTGACTGTTACCGTGGCAGAGGCTGTAGCAGGCGTCGTTCCAGCACCACCAGTGGCGGTTGCGGTGTACGTGGTCGTTGCAGACGGTGTAACAGTCTGCGATCCGCCGGTGCCCGGCATGGAATACCTGCTGCCGTCAGAGCCCGTAATAACAACCGCAGACGCATTGTGCGCGGAGACGTTCAGGACGGAAGATGTCCCGGACGCGACCGAACCGGGTGTCGCGGCGAGCGCCACGGTTGGGGCAGCGGCACCGGCTCCAACGACAGTCGTTCCACAACCGGCCAGGAACAGGATAAGGGGCAGAAAGCAGGTGAGCAGAGCGGCAGAAAACATTCGCGAACGAGATCTGGTCGGGCCGAGAACTTTCACGTGCATGTCTCCTGACACCTTTACTGACTTCAAACCGGTTGTGTTGGCTTCCGTAGTCGGATGCCAGCGCAAACAGCGGCTGTTGCTCAAGAGTTACCGCAAAAGCTGGATAAAACGGCAGGAAGATGCATCGTTACGCGACCCGTTGGGTGCGGCCAATAATGAGTTTCGATTCTGTGCGTTCCAGTGTAGCAGTCTCAGGAGAGCTCACCTTGAGCGGCAGAGGGTGGATGAGAATCGGCTCCCAGCGCAGTGTCGGCAGCGGGATGGCCCGCTTCAATGCTGTGCAGCCTTCCCGGCTGATGCAGCCCCTTGCTTCCGATCTGGAAGGCTGGGTCCGGCGCGGAGTTGCCGAAGCGTCCGCGGAGGCGACCGCTGCGGCTCTGGGCCTGAATGGCGCGCTTGATCCTCTGCAGCTCGAACCAGCGCAGGTAATTGCGCGCCACGGTTGCCATCATCATCTGCACGCCGGCTTCAAAGTTGTGCATAGACATTTGGCGCTGCAGCTCTTCAGAGTGCAGCAGAGCCGTGACTGTATCGGCCAGGTCTGCGGCATCGCCACGCTTGTAGAAGACGATTGCCATGTCATCGTCGTCTGCCATGCAGCGGAAATCCTCGATATCGGCGCATACGATGGGCAGCCCGTACTCGCAGGCCTGGTGCGCCGGGCCGCTCGATCCGGTCGAAGAGTCGTACGGCATGATCAGGACCGAGCTGGTGCGGAAGAGCTTGGGCACATCCTTTTCCGCGACGTAACCGAGGAACTCGATAGGCAGGTGCTTCGGTTGGGCGTCGCGCACATTCTGCGTGTAATTGGGTGCGGCCGAGTGGTTGCCGCCCGCGACGATCAGGCGGGCGTTTGGAACGCGTTCTAGGATCGAGGGGAACGCTTCCATCAGGGTTTCCAGACGCTTGTAGGTTCCCCAATGGCCGAACGCCAGGATGCGCAGTTCAGGGTTCCCGCGCTTGGAAAAGTCCGGAGGACTGGATAGTGTGGCGAAGGTGCCGTGCGTGCCCACCATGACGTTCTGGGCGGCGTACTTGGCCTGCAGGGTGCGGCGGTAGTCCGAAAGCAACACCGAAACCGAATGCGCCTTGAGCAGCGTGCGGGTCGCGACATCGCTGCCCTTGCGGTAAAGTTTTTCGCGCTTGCCGATGCCGGCCTGACCGAAGTCCACGTGCTCGGCGATGTGATGCAGGGTGATATGGGTGAAGAATCCGGCAGCGCGGGTGAGCGCGGGTGCGGAAAGTCCGGCAAAGGCGGCAAATGGATTGGCGGCCGCGCCGAAGCTTGAAAAAATCAGGTTGAACCAGACGACATCGGGCTTCTCTTCACGGACCGCAGCCAGGATGCGCATGGGGGTTGCGATCGAGCCAAACTTCCAGCAGCGAACGATTTTGACGCCGGGAAGCTCAGCCAGCTTTGATAGATGTTCCGGATAAGCGCGCACGCCCTGCTCGGGGGCTTGCTCTTCCAGGATGTCAGCAAGAATGGTGAGTTCCACGTCCTTGTGGCGCTCAATCTCACGGGCGATGTGGTACGAGTACTCGTTCAAGGCCCGGATGCTGGGAGGGAAGGTGGCAACCAAGCAGATTTTCAACATGTATAGGGACGCCCTTATCGCAAAGCAGAAATATCACAAAGCAGGAAGAAAGACAGAGTTGCGAGAGTTTTAGGTACTGGCCGATAGTATACGCAACTTCACAAACTTTCCAGAGCTATCTTGCCCCGCGGGATACAACTTGATGCGGTTACGGTCAAGCGTCGTCTAACCTCCAGGTTGCGTCCGGCCCAGAGTGAACAACTCGGCACACGGGTATGGGTCTATTGATGCCAGTGCACTTCGTGGCGGTTGTGGGGTCACCGAGCTGCATCCTAGATTGCAGCCAGGGGCCTAACGATGACTCCGGCACCCCTAAAATTCCTCTTATTGGATAATGTGACTATGTCTGCTGCTACAAGCGCAAAGGTTCTCTCGGTGATGATGTTGCTGCACGGGTGCTCGGGACCGTCGCAGCCTGTGGATTTGAAGTACAAGGCGACCGGACCCAAGCCTGAGATCCTGGCGCTGTACGAGGGCTGGTTCGGCCTGCCGAATCATATGGACATTGGCTACCGGTCCACGGATCCGGAGCTGCTCCGGTCGCAGATCCATAAAGCGCAGGATATGGGAATTTCCGGGTTTGTCGTGGATTGGTATGGCGATCGCGACAGCTCAATCGATAAAAGTTACGCCACGCTCCAGACTCTGGCCGCTAAGAATCACTTCAAAGTGGCCATGATGTACGACGAAGCCAACCAGAGTGACGGCGCAACCGACGTGGTGATTGCCGACTTCACCATGTTCCACGATACCTACCTGGCCGGAAACGCCAAGGGACGTAAGGCGTATCTGACCTATAACGGACGTCCGCTGATCTTCGTCTTCCCGCATGGAGGACATACGGACTGGGCGAAGGTGCGGAAAGTGGTCGACAAGTGGGAGAGCCCGCCGTTGCTGATCCAGGAAAACGCGCCGGGTCCGAACCCTGAGGCTTTCGACGGCTTTTACCCCTGGGTAAAAGGCTGGGCCCCGGACGGAAGCAACTGGGGGCAGGACTATCTTGCGGATTTTTATCACAGCATGGCTACGAAATATCCCGACAAGATGACCATCGGCGGTGCGTGGCCGCAGTTCGACGATTCACAGGCCGCCTGGGGCCTGAACCGCCATATCTCTGCGCGATGTGGACAAACGTTCAGCGACACGATGGGCTTCTGGCGCCAGTTCTATCCGGCCGGGCAGGTGATCCCGTTCATGATGATCGAAACGTGGAACGATTATGAGGAGGGTTCGGCGATTGAACGTGGCCTGCCGACCTGCGCTGTACAACCAGCCAATCAGGGCCCAGCGGCCAGTCAGGGACCAGCGGGCAGATAAGTAAAGCAGTTGGGTCGCCGCATTCCAGGGACGGTCCAACTGCTTTTTAGAGCGGATTCACAGATGTTGTAGAAACCGGGGAAACAGCAAGAACAAACGCAGATTCCCTACGGGAATGACAACCAGAAGAAGGAAAACGCCGTCATCTTGAACGCAGTGAAGAGCCTGCCCTGTAAGAACCTGTTTAAAAACTCCGAGGATGTCCTGCCGGACGGGTCCACTACGCGTGGTGCGGTCACTTCGTGGCGCGTATCCCTGGTCGCAGCGGAAAACTTAGTACGTCCTCCCGTTGGTCGGCGCAAAATTGGATTTGCGACCATCGGGAGCACCACGCGAAGCCTAATACCCCACGAAGTGGCGCACGCCCGGCGTTAGGGCGCACCTCCGGCAGGATAGTATTTAGACAGTTCTAAGGGATCCCTATATTTGCTGAACTCGAATCCTGTACACCATGACGGAATC
>JAABUJ010001451.1_pt1 | contig 34996 bp, 42 predicted proteins | sample 5559131 | NCBI WGS metagenome assembly JAABUJ01 (sample SAMN10711875, study PRJNA513366) | rock metagenome | isolation source: Antarctica rocks | place: Antarctica: Victoria Land, Mt New Zealand nord | collected 2016-01-07 | reverse complement strand
TCGTGCCCGTCTTGTTTTGCTCCGATGAGCAGCGTATCAAGGGCCGTCTGCTTGTTTTGCTCCGATGAGCAGCGTATCAAGGGCCGTGTGCTTGTTTTGCTCCGATGAGCAGCGTATCAAGGGCCGTGTGCACTAGATCAGTCTGCACTTTCTCTGGGAAGCCTCTTGCTAACCCGGGCTCATAACCTGTTGAAAGGATAATGGGTACTTGTGCTATCTGCCTATCTAGTGGATCTCACGCGTCGACGTTGACTGCAGTCGACTTGGGTATCGTTCGATGGATAGCAGGAGCTCTGCCGTCTAAGGCAGGAGAAGACTCTGCCAGCCCCTTACGCTAAGACTAAAGGAGTCAAGGACGCGGATAGAGCACCGCACTTCTCAACAATTATAATGAATTAACTATCATTTCTTATTGTCTTTAACACTTACAATGCTTTCTGCTTCTTCTTAAAATCATAAATCTCTGTAAAATAAGTCTTTATAGTTGTTATATGTCTTCTTTTCTTTTAATATAAGTGTAAAACTTTCTTTAATCATCATTTAAGATTGACTGAAATGCTCAGCTTTCTTTATGTCTGCTTAATGATCAGCTATATACTCTGTAAATTATATATTTCTTTTAAAAGAATATCACAATAATTCATTAACTATATCTTTAAAGTAAAGTGTTTTCACTTAAATTAAGTAAAGAAGTTCTGCAGTCATGTTTCAGAATCAGTGTCTGAATTAAATAAACTGCTGACAAGTGATATTGCAGATAGTGCTGATGAGAATGTGATAAAATGTATTTTTTATGAAGATTGTAGAATCTGTGATGAAGATAATGAAGATGATGAAGATAATAAAGATGATGAAAAAGACAGTGAAGATATGAACTGTGAAGAAAGCAGTTGAGAAGAAGATGAAGAAGAAGAATATTGAGCTGAGATGTATAAAACATAATGTAAAGACTGTAAAGACTGCAGAGACTGTAAAGAAAAAGAAGAATGCTGTAATGTTATAATTAATGAAGTTAATAGTTTTAGTATAGTCTTAACATTACTGAAAGAAACTGCAGAGATAAGGATTTCTGATGTTGATGTTGATGCTGATGAGAAAGTGTAAATTTGAATGAGATAAGATGATGAAGATGTTGTAAATATTGATGACATGAAAAAGAGAGAAGACAATATAATTAATGATGAGATTCTTTTTTTTAATTGATCAATTAATATAATCTTTATGTTGATAAGTAATGCATAAATTGTTGCTTTATTCTTATTAACAGTCTTTGTTCACATTTAAATAGCTTCAGAGTTGAGAATCTTATGAATGCTATTGTAAAGAAGATAGTAGTGATTATAATTAAGACATATCTTGTTATTACATTGATAGTGAACAACAATAACATTTAATATATAATTAATGTTCTTTAAAATCTTTGTATATTGATCTGCATTCTTCTTATGTATCACAGTAGCTGTTCTCTGATATTTATTAGCAAAGACATTAGAAATCAATGAAGAAAGAAGATAAATTTATATTTAATATTTAAATTTTTTTTTTTTCTTCACAACTTCTTTCTTTACTAACTTTTCACTTACTGTAGTAATATTCTCTGCTGTCTTTCTATCTCAGTCAGCTCTTATAATGACTATTATTTCTTTTTTTTTATTATTATTTCACAGTTTAACAAGATTCTTCACTTTCTATTAATCATTTATGTCTTTAAGAATCACAATGATCACAGCATTCTTCTTTACAACTAAACAGTTAATCTTAATTCTTATTCAATGTCTATAATAAAAGTATTCTCTCTCATCACAATATTTCTTGACTGCTGCTGACTGCTTAAGATTTTAAATTCTTCACACAAAGCTTTTTTCTTTCTCATTTAATTTGAAGACATTTAAGTTCTTATTCATCAATTTCTCATTCAGATATACTGTGTGAGACATAATATATTGTATGAATGACACTGAATCTTTGTTGACAGCAACATTGAGATTGAGAATCTCAATAAGATTGTTGTCAAGATTTAATGAACAGATTGATGTGAATACTGATATGAGCACTGATTCTTGCATTACAGAAGACTTCTTCTGTAAAGAAGAAGTTTTTGCAAGAGTTTTTTGTTTTGTCATAGTGATGATGATGATGATGATGATGTTGAGGAAGGCAGTGAGGTCAATTTTGTGAATGATGATTAAGAGAAAGGAAATTTAGACAGATTTTACTGTTTATTTTCTACAAATTCTCACTATGCGCCCCTTGGAGCCAACATTCTAGGAATAGCTGTAGCCCATATCGAGTAACCACTGAATGAAAATATGTACAATATCGACAAAGTCAAGTCGAATCCATCTGGCAAAACGCCTGCTTATCAACACGCCCGTCGCTATCTATCCACCTCTCCAAAGACCAGATCCATCGTCCCAATAATAGCCACCACATCAGCAAGCAAATGCCCCCTCGAGATCTGATCCATACAACTCAAGTGCGCAAACCCCGGCGCCCGAATCTTACACCGATACGGCCTCTCGCTCCCATCACTCACCAAAAACACCCCCATCTCGCCCTTGGGCGCCTCAATCGCCGAATACGTCTCCCCCGGCGGCACCGCATAGCCCTTGGAATACAGCAAAAAATGATGAATCAGCGACTCCATATTCTCCTTCATCGCCGCGCGCGGCGGCGGCATGATCTTATAATCCTCGACCTTGACCGGGCCCGGCGGCATCTTATTCAGGCACTGATGGATGATGCGCAACGACTGGCGGAACTCCTCCATGCGGCAGAGGTAGCGGTCGTAGCAGTCGCCGTGGACGCCGACGGGGACGTCGAAGTCGACCTGGTCGTAGGCGTCGTAGGGCTGGCTCTTGCGCACGTCCCAGGGCACGCCGGAGCCGCGCAGCATGACGCCCGTGAAGGAGTAGTTGAGGGCGTCGGCGGCGGAGACGACGCCGATGCCTTGCGTGCGGCCCTTCCAGATGCGGTTGTCGGTCAGGAGCTCTTCGGTTTCGTCGATGCGGTCGCCGAATTGCGTCGCCCATTGGTAGATGTCGTCGAGAAGGCCGAGCGGGAGGTCTTGCGAGACGCCGCCGGGTCGGATGTAGGCGGCGTGCAGGCGGGCGCCGGAGACGCGTTCGTAGAATTCCTGGGGGGGAGGGTGTCAGTTATGGGATGGCTGGGTTGGGGGGTGGGGGGTGGGGGTTGTACCATTAGCTTTTCTCGCTCTTCGAAGCCCCATAGGAAGGGGGTGAGAGCACCGACGTCCATGGCGTGTGAGCAGATGGACATGAGATGGTTCAAAACCCGTGTGATTTCCGCAAACAGGGTCCTGATCCACTTCGCTCTTGCCGGCACCTCGATATTCAGCAATTTCTCCGTCGCCAACGAAAAGCACTGCTCGTTCGTCATCATGGACACGTAGTCCAAGCGGTCGAAGTACGGCAACGCCTGCAGGTACGTCTTGTACTCGATCAACTTCTCCGTCCCGCGGTGGAGTAGCCCCACGTGCGGGTCTGCTCGCACCACTTCCTCTCCGTTCAATTCCAGTATCAGCCGGAGCACACCGTGTGCGGCCGGATGTTGTGGGCCGAAATTCACAGTGTAGTGGCGGATCTTCCTATTCTCGGCTTCTCCATTCCCATCGGCCTGCTGCGGGTCGCTGTCTTCTAAAGGGTGGCCGAAACGTTCGTCCATCGGCGTGAGCTTCGTGCCTTCGTAGGGTTCGGCATAGCGACGAGGTGATGAGCACGCAATTGAGCGCGTCAGTGGGCGAGGTAGAGACGTGCGTGGTGTGGCGGCCCGAGAGAGGATTCGTCTCGAGCTGTGGCTGGCTATGCGGCCGAGTGTGGGTGTCATTGTGGCGGACTGCTTCTACAGTAACGATGCCTTCTGGCTTGATCAGAGATCAAAACCGGCAACGGAGGGTGATGCGTTGAGATGGGGAGGGGTGTATTGTGATTTGCCGCACTGGCGGAAACGATGAGGTCGATGATCCGCCTAAATACTGTATGTAGCGTCCGCGCTAGACAGTTTCGAGCTTCTTGCGCTGAGTGCCCCACAGAATGATAAGTTATCGTTGCGAACCATCAGCAGCCCGTAACTGATATGGCTCCGGAGGCTGTTTCACAGGCAGAGCTCGATCGTCGGAAGGTGAAGAGCTTCCATCTCAGAAACTCCAGTCCTGGCTAACGACAGAGTAGATCGTTGGCGTGAACGCAGAAACAGTCACACATGTCACATTCACCGACTTCCCAGGCCACTACCCTGGAGAAGACCACGAATGGAGTCTCCGAAAATTCAAAAAGGTACAGTCTTCTAGTATCGCTTTCTCCTTTGCACCCCGAGCTAAAGCGACCCTCCCAGAACCTACAAGTCCAATTCCACAAAAACGAACAATTCGACAGCTGCTTCTCCCTCATCGGCATCGACGCCTCCATCGCCAACGCCTTCCGCCGCATCCTCATCGCCGAAATCCCCACCGTCGCCATCGAGACCGTCTACGTCTGGAACAACACCTCCATCATCCAGGACGAAGTGCTCGCCCACCGGCTCGGCTTGGTGCCACTGAAGGGCAGCGTCGAGGGCTTCAATTGGTTGAAGTCGTTCAAGCGGGCTACCGAGGAGGATCCCGACGCCAGCGACCCGGCCGACTACAACACCTTGGTGCTGAAGCTGTACGTCGAATGCACGAGGAACGAGAAAGCGGCGAAGAATGAGACGGACCCCACGAAACTCTACCATAACGCACATGTCTATGCTTCCTCGTTGGAGTTTCACCCTGCCGGCCGACAGGAGCAGTTCTTCCCCGCGCCTCATGGTACCGTCAGGCCGGTCAACCCGGATATCTTGCTCGCTAAGCTTCGGCCGGGGCAGTGCATCGATATGGAGATGCATTGCCACAAAGGGATAGGGGCGGATCACGCGAAGTTCTCGCCTGTGGCAACGGCGTCGTATCGTCTGCTACCTACTATCACACTCACGAAACCGATCATTGGAGACGACGCTCGCAAATTCGCAAGGTGTTTTCCGAAGGGCGTGATAGGGCTGGAAGAGATCACTGCCGAGGAAGCGAGAGAGGAAGGGAGTGGTCTCGAAGGGCACGAAGGCGAGAAGAAGGCGGTAGTGAGAGATACGTTCAGGGACACTGTCAGCAGGGAGTGCTTGAGGCACGAGGAGTTCGAGGGGAAGGTCAAGCTGGGGAGAGTGAGGGATCATTTCATCTTTAGCGTGGAGAGCACGGGACAGTTTGACAGCGACCTGCTGTTTCTGGAAAGTGTGAGACTTTTGAAAGCCAAGTGCGCGAAGTTGAAGAGGAGCTTGGAGAATATGATGAGGTGATGGGCACTGAGTTGGCCGGGTCAGCTCGGTTGCATAAGCGGCTGCATTGCACGGCGTTCAAAGGAAGAGATCAGAGGCTGAGTGCTTCTCCTCACGGTCAAAGACCCTGGCTCTGTGTTCAATCTAATGCTTTGCATGGACCACCCGCAATCCTAATGACTAGTGATAACGCCCCTACGCTATGCAATACCCAATCCTTTACGCACACCATGTGGACCTTCCTTGTTCCCTATAGCACCTCAGGGCTTAAACAAAAGCTTGAACTTGAAGTTGATCTGGAACGCCGGATCAGAAACAGCGACTTCCTCGCCATCAGAAACGAACTCCAACAGCTTTTTCGATAGATTTGGTCTCGTCTTCTCCTCCAACGATGGTGGTGACTGGTAGTATAGCGACGTCTTTTCGGTCCGGAGCGTTGGTTTCTTCAACTGTGCCTCAGCTCGCTCGCCAAGGCTCCCGATGAATTGTTCGAGGGTCATCTTTGGGTCTACCTCCAGAGACTTTGCCAGATTTCCGCAAACAGGGCAATCTTCTTTTCTCTCGTGAGTGAAGGTATACGTGTAAACGCTATCGTCGCCGCTATACATCATATAGTTCTCCAGATACGGATTGCAGCTGGTCGCGATCTTGAATGCTTCGTTGCAGCAACTGGCAGCGATGATGGCATTGGTCGACGCAATGGCCGGTATGATATTCTTGACGACGCCCTGAGTCATGGAGTATGTAACTCCTGGAATACTGAACTCTTTCGCGCGCTCTAGAGCTTTCTGGTAGAGCCAGGTGATGTGCTCAGGATCGTCGGTGTCGAGAGTCATGTCTTTGCGTTCTTCTTCCCACGCGATGATGTGAGCCCACTCGATACAATGTTGAGGTTGCCGGGGAATTGTAGCCAGGGTGCAAAGCGGCACGGCGGCGCGAGGGGCGTGCATGTCAAGTTGGCATTCGATGCAGGAGGTCATTGTCGGTAGGATGACCCTGGACTGGCCCTTGAAACCTAGCCACGCGCCATCAACTTAGGACTTAGGTCACTCGTCGGGAGCGATTGCCTGAACATACCCTCCGTACCACCGTCGATCAGTGGCTTTAACGACTCGACGTTGTCCTCATCCACCATCCCTACAAGCGTAGCATTGATCCATCGACGAGCTTCCACACTGTCAAGCCCACAGACCACCATTTTGAACTGCATGTAGTAGTCCTCATCTTTGTCTTGGATCTTCCCATTGTACGGCGTGATTTCGACACCTTTCACCCTCTTCTCCACAAACGCAGCGGCAACTTCAGCTTTGGACTTGCCCACGTCCGAGTGCCGGAACAGGAACTGCCGGTTCAGATTCGAAACGTCAATCGTGTCTGTGGAACATAAGCCGAGTTCGCGGGGGAGACCTGAGCTTGACTAGTACCCATATCAATCACGTGGATGTCCTTGAACCCGGAGAGGGCTAAGTTCTTGAGGATCTCACATCCTAGCCCACCGGCTCCTCTGTCGAATGTAAATGAAAGAACACCAGTTTCGCAGATCGCATACTGACATGACCCTGGGCTCAGTCAAAAACAACTCTAATATGTGTCGCGAGGCTCGGAACACTCACAACACCTTTGACTGTTCTAGACTAGTGATAGTCTCCTCTCCGGGCACCCATTCCTCGTCGGTGAACGGTCCACGGCGCGTTAAGATATGATCCAGATATTTCCTACAGGTCATTAGTGATGTTACAAGGCTATTTGAGTTACCCTACCATCTGGCACGAGCTGAAGCAGCTCCATTTGTCATGATCGAGGACTCCACAGCCATAGCGGTCCAGGAATTATTGTGACAACTTGATAAATGACCCGGGCTTGGCATTGATTGTCGCAAAGTGTTATTGCAGTTTTGCCGCTATCGCAAGCGCTATCACAAGCGCGCAGCGTTACAATCACCACAGCCGACTTGAATGAATCCAAGCACGTCTTCCGGCGTGATGGGTGACTTCTTGACGGCTGTAAAGACTAGGGCAATATTACCGCATAACGAAGCTGCAGATATAGTGCCTGAACAGAGGAAGACAACTAAAAATCAACATGCGTCTCAAACCATCAATACGCCAGATGAAGCTCTGGAAGCATTGCGCTCAAAGCCAGACAAATGGCAATTAGGTAGAGCTCTTCAGTTTCTTGGGCGGGAAAATACCACTTTCAATATCAAGCTTCCTGGACCCAAGGCAGCTTTGTTTATCAACGTTTTGGTTAACAATATCATCCCTGATTATTGGGCCTCTCCGGATGACGAGAGTGATGCGCCCCGGACGGCGCAAACTTCAGAGCATGGCTGGCGAAAACAGTCCCTAGTCACATGTCTGCAAAGCGTGGCAGGCTTGGGGGCAATTCTTGCTCAGCTTCGGTCCTTGATTACTGCGTCTCGAGATGGCGTGGACAAGACCGCCAGCTTAGGACTCTCTCAGCATCTAAGGTCTCTGCTTGATGTTTTGAGGAAGATACTCGCGCCAGACGATTTTCTTACACACGTGTGGAATGATATCAATAACCCGGCCTCAAAGCCCGTACAGAGGACGCTACTGTGGAAGGAACTGACGTCTATCCTTGCCAGCGGAAAGATACCATCTTTGTCAGCTGAGGCAAGCGATATTCTCCGGGAAAAGAGCGGTAGGGTCGAAGATGACGTATGGGTAGCGAGCAGTAAAAACTACTCAGTTTGGCTTGGTCACAACATAGTCTTTTTGGCATCAACGACCGCCGTGGAGGATCAAGGACGCTGGGCATCATTGGCGCAGCTTTTAGCAAAATCCTACAGTCTCGGCTACACTGGTAAGTTCTTTCTCTTCAAGGGCACTCATATACTCAAGATAGATGCAGATAGTATCATAGAAGTAGTCTATTCTGGAATGCTTCTTGCAGAGGATGACCATTGGGCCCAGTTGCACGCTTTCCTGGGTCAACTCCTTGCCCACCAGCGAACAACTTTCCTGTACTCTGTTCTACGTACAATGCCAAAGAATACCATGCACATGAAGGAGCGGCCAAACGACGGTGGGGATTTGAAAGCAGATCCCGCAATTGGTAGGGGCGCTGCTCTGATCACAGGGATCATCAAAGCCTCGGGTGACCTAACAGATGCCCTCGTCAAATGGTTGACTGTCGCTTCTGGAGGAGGCATAGGTCAAGACGTTAGGGTTTGTAGGGCAGTTCTTGCGGCTTTATCTAGTAATCTGGGTAAGGGGTATATTCTTGTGACCTATGCTAGGCCATAACTACCTCACTGACACATTCTCAGAGGCTTTGCAAACGGTATTAGAGAAAAGCATGCGGACCTTTGGTGATGAATTATATATCAAACATACACCAATTTTACACCAAGAAGGTCCATAGCTTTATTTCCTTGTTCTTACCAGTGGTGCTGACTGCGTATCCAGCTATGACCCGGGTGCTTCTCCTGTCAGCTGGTTACGTTCATCGTTCAAATCAGGCATATCTCTCTACCCTCGCTCGATCGAGCGTCTACCTCAACGCTATCTCTCACCGCCTCGCGGCTTCGTCGCCGCGAGCACGTTTTCTCGGGATGATTACAGGCGTGGCTATTTCTGATCTTGTTGACCCTTCAGATAAGAAGATGAAGTTCGATGTTGACGAAATGAACAGTCCAGACGCGCATTGGTATAGAGGCTTGACCAAGATCCGCGACAGCGTTGGTTCTGTCGCGGATTTGAAGATGACTCGTTCGGAGGAGGACACGCCTCGGACAGCCTTGGATACGACACCGAAGACGAAAGCCCTCAAGACGGACTTTGTTAGAGAGAGACTGCCGCCATCAGGGGTGACATCTAAAATCATCTCGATCGAAGAGATTGGCGAGGTGGATGATATGGAGGGTAACGATCTGGTTGCATACGAGAAGCCTGACTCAGATGCGGAAGACGAAGACGAAGATCCAACTTTGGTGCAGCGGAACAAGCCTACAGCTCCCGTGTAAGTGTCCGAGAGGATCTTAATATAAAACCTATCTGCTGACGGCATTGGACAGTTATATACTCGATCTTATCGTTGGCCTTCGAGATACGGATGATTACGATCGACAAAGACTCGCACTTCTGAACGCAGCGCCTTTGATTCGACGAAAAGCCAGCTTCGGAACAGAAGTCTCTGAAAATGTGGAAGAGCTTGCCACACTTCTTGTGGGGTTGAGTGATAAATATGAGATGGAGAATTTCCAAGAGCTGCGACTACAGGCCATGATCGCTGTTTTAGTGGCTCAGCCCTTGCAAATGGGCCAGTGGTTTTCAAGGACGTTTTTCGATGGCGATTATTCCTTGGCCCAACGTGCCTCTATCCTCACTACTTTGGGCATGGGTGCTCGGGAACTGGCGGGCTTCGGAGAGCAGGACGCAGCGTTAACTGGGGCGAACCCGACGTCTGAGAATCATTTTCCTTCAAAGATGCTGCCCGATAAGCTTCATAAAGCTTATACAGCAATAGCTTCACCTGTGGATAGGACGGCCAAAAGCCTGGAAAAGCTTATGATACAGCCAATCGCGATTGAAGCTGCAGATAAGCTCACAGGACCCAATGCACTTAAAGTGCGGACATTCTCGTCCAGAATGGAGGTAGAGAAAAAGCGCAAAAAGGTCGCTCCTAATGAACTTGCCAAGCTCGTGGCAGATGCCTTCTTCTTCCCGCTCACAGGTAGGTGGTGGATCCAGTTACAAGCGTAGTAAGTGTTCGTCCCCTTTGGAGAAGGGTAATAACCCTAATAAGCAAGTAGTGGGACTCGCAGCATCCAATTCTCCCCGATCCTTCTGACCGCCTACCTCAAAACCCTTTCGCTAATCCTTCACGCGTCCGGCACCTCCACACTCTCCCTACCGCAAATGACATCCGAGTTCTGGGATCTACTGCTGTCCTTGCGTTCTACTTCTGCAGAGGACAGCACTGTTCTAGAGGCATTGCTTTTCTCTTTCCTCACTATTCTTGAAGTCAACGAGGACAAGAGAAGCATAGCCCAAGATCATTCGAAAGAGCTGCTGGAAACTCAAGACTGGGCCCAGCTTGTGTTCGAGAGAGCTCGTGGTGGTGATGAGGAAGGGGATAGAGTGCGCATGTTGGCGGCGAGTGTTCTAGTGAGAACACGGGAGGTGGTGGAGAAACATCAGAGGCTACTTCTGGGAGACATGTTTGACTTTTAAGATACTTCTTGCGAACAGAGCCTGGGCTGGAAATATGAAGGATATCCGCAACAGGCGCAGGGACGGTTGTGGGAGGTCTATTGCAAGGTTATATTTGTTGAGACCTATACGTTCTCGGGCATGTCTATGATCCACATATCAAAAGGACAGTCACTCGTCCATTAAAGCTGCAATAGAGTGAATCCTGACACAGTTGGTGAGTGTTCTTAGCGGCGGAGAGCAATGACTATATGGGATATAGCATCCATTATATCAACCCTGGACACTGACCTCTGGGTGAGGCAGCTTTGGCTGCAAAGGAGCTCAACGGCGAGGTGAGCTCACGGGAGGGCTGGCCATCAGAATGGTTATGGTATGGGAGGTAACAACACATGCACCAAAGGTACAATGGTACTTGCAATGTTTGGGAGGAGCGAATCCGCTAAAAGCCTCCAGTCCTTTAAGCTGAAGAAACATGCACCACACCAAGCATAGGGTACCATAGACTATCTCTCGGTATCACTGCATTCCTAAAGCGAGAAGTGCTGCAGCAGCGATGTCGATAGAGCTACCGAAGCCAACCTCCGCCCCTCAGTAGCCGCCAACCTCCTAGGCCGTCCGCTCCCCCACCTTCTCACCACTCTTCACATCCCCGCCAACCTTCCCCGTACCATCCTGCACCATGCCACCGACACTCTTGGTCGCGTCGCCGATCCCACCAGACGCATCCCCCACCGTCTTCCCAACCCCTTTCCCCACGGTGCCCACGGTCTCACCGAGCGGCCCCACCAGCCCACCTGCGGCGCCGCCCACGGTTTGCGTGAGCCCGCCGACGAGGCCACCGACGCCGCCGAGGAGGCCGGGGGCGTCGGACTGAGAGTTGGTGCTGGAGGAGGGTTTGTTTTCGGATGACATGGTTTTGGGCTGGGCTGGGATGAGTTGGTCTTTGATGTGGCTGGGTGGGAGGCTTACTTTGTGGTGTTTGCTTTGCACGCTTTCGGTTTGCTTGTGAGGGTTGGATAAGTGATCACTATTGTAGAGGATGGCGTATATGATATTTTCACGGAGGTGCTGACGTCGAAGCGAAATATATCACAGCGCTCCCTTCCCTATGAACATGAAACCCAACAGACTTGAAACAGCATTCTCGGGTGAATTTTGGAACAGGTTGCACAATAATGTCATCATAACATAAGTAAAGGTACGGTATAGAAATGAAGATCTATTTCATGTAGGACTTCATCATGGATGATGCACAGAACTGCACTCTATGAGAGTTTATCTGATAAGTTAGACGAAGACGGGCATAACAACACCCCCTTTATCCTCCCTGGACCCTTTTCCATGCATCAAGCCTGGAGTGTCAAAGTCTCGCTTATGGCATGGGGGGATGACGTCACGCGCCGAGACTCAGCTTTATAGCAGAGGACCGCTTTTGTCGTGTGAGATTGTGTATTTTCTCTGTTCTCTGCAAAAAGGGCAGAAAGAGAGATCCGGTCGTAGGTCTGGCTGTAATGAAAGACGCCGTTGTCTCTGTGGCGTCGTTGGCGTAAGATCTTCTTCTTCGCTTAATTGTAGAGGCGCACTCCACAAATTCTCTAGGTGGTACACCGGCTGTCAATCGCCCAATTCGACCGAGTACCTGCCTACTATAGCCTGATTCCCCCTGCTTCCTGCCGTCTTCCGTGACAACGCTCAGCCCTATCGCTGCTGTAAATCGGGCGGTGGTGGCGGTTGCTGGCGTCCATCCCACATCGACAACCACCTGAATCTCGTGGGCCGGTGACGTTACGCCAGAGTGTACGGCAGCTAGGACTGGTAAGGTAACGATAGCCGTCGCTTCTGCAGCCAAAAAGTCCAAGCTTTTAGCTAAAGCTTTTGATGCGCTGATCTTGTGAATGGATGATTATAAACCCACTCGAACTTCGTGACCTTCATGTGTTGAGAGTTCTCGAGAAAGACGTGTAACAACGTCTTCAAAAGCAAGAGCATTGGAAGAAATAGAGACAAGGAAGCGCCGGATGAGAGCAATTTCGTGAGGAAAGAGTTGTCGTTGCGGTTGTGGACGTGGGTTGGGTAGGGGGTGAAGCACCATGAGGAGGGCTAGGCAACGCAGCTCTTAGCAACAAGAGCGCGATACGCAAACGTTACCCTAACATCACAACCCACAAATCTTTAATCACCCCGTAAGTGACACGCTTTTCTAACTTTCATACCTGAATCTCAACTTCAACCTCAACCTCAACCACAACCTTAACCACTTCTTCACATCTCCTTGTACTCAAACACGCACTCTGTCATCATGAACCACCATCCGATCAACGGAACGCGTCCTCGCACCATGGAGGAGGTCTTGAGGGCACTGAGCGTCGGCGGCCTGACCTTCCGACAAGTGGTCCCCCCTCTAGAACAGCCCAACCCACCTCCCACCCCCACCGACCCTGACGCTCAGCTGTCGTCTCCTTTAGCGCTGCATCTTATCACAGCTGAAATGTTTACTGAAGATCAGCTCGAGGACCCTAGTGAATCCGCACCCAATCATCAACCCGGACCTGACGACGAACCTGAACCTGACACCGACTCCGGACCTGAACCGGGACCTGAGCCCGAGCTAGAACCTGAATCTGAGCCGCAGTCTCAACCTGAAGCGGAGTCTGGCTCCGAACGTAACGGATATTCGCATCTCACGAATTCTCACACCATGTCAGAGTCGGGCAGCAACCCTAGCTTTCTCGACCCTTCCTCCGCTATGGACAGCTCTCGTAAGACCAAGCAGAAGGCTGAAGCCGTCAAGATTGCCAAGCAGCAAGAGACGGCGGTTCACGAGAAGCTCAAGAGGAGCGGCCTCGAGATTCCGAAGTACGAGTTCTTGGAGCTCATTGGCAAGGGAGCTTACGGTAGAGTGTTCAAGAGGTACGTGTTAGACGTGCGAAATCTAACCTTTCAACGTCCTCTCCAGTCGTGAACTTTTCATCTCTGCCTTTTGACCTCTACTTGAGCATCTTGACACCTAGCACATCCCTTGATCAGCATCTTCTCTCTTCCACTCTTTAGCTCCACCTTTCATCCCTACTCTTGATCACCTCTTCCAACCTCAACTCATACTGCACCTTCTCTTCCTGCTGGATCTTGAAACCACAAGCTGACCACTCTGTTCTCCCCAGTCGTCATACCGAGACCAAAGAAATCGTGGCACTCAAAGTCGTCGACGTCGATTCCACCGATTATCGTGTCAACGCTCGCGAAAAAGATGAGAACCTCAAAGACTTCATCCACGAGATTAAGGTGCTGCAGCAACTCAAAGAGAGCAGAGCCAAGAACGTCAACGTCATCTACGATGCCTTCTCTATCCACAGCCAGCTCTGGATCGTTTCCGAATATTGTCCGGGTGGGAGTGTGCGTACTCTGGTAAGATGGGATTTGATCCTCAGATTCTTTCATCAAGGGTGGATGGAATTCTTGCGTTCCTGCATCAAGCGTTGACTTCTTCCAAAGCCTCTGGACTGCTGTCCTGCGCCTGGTTGTGTTACCTTTCCTTTAGGATATCCTGCATCGCTCCTGGGACGCTTGAGACCATCACCTCCTCTTGCTATATGTGTCCTTTTTCTTCTTTGTACTTCCCCCAAGAGCACGACTGCAATCAAGCACATCAGGCGATTGCAGCTGGCTTCAAGTATTCGACAGGTGGTCTATCTCCCTTGGAGTTTGCACTAGTCTCTCTGGGCCAGATCTGGTGATCTTCTTTTTCTTCAATCTGCCGTTGAGAGCCGAGGCATTTCAAGCGTACTTGCAGTGTTTCTAGCCACACTTCAACGTGATGCGTACCTGTCACAAACACTGCGTCTTCACCGAATGTAAACACGTTCAGACGTTGTGTGTGTAATACCACTGCTGTGAAGATTAGCCCGAGTTCCTTGTTCTGCATCTCGTGGTGTCCCAGACCCGTATCAAGTCCCGGCATGCTGATGTCTTCTGGTAAGGAAAGAGACCAGAGTTAACTGACATTGTACAGATGCGTGCAACAGGAGACCAGCTTGAGGAGAAGTACATCATACCAATTGCTCGGGAACTTGCAGAAGCTCTGAAAGCGGTCCATGAAGCGGACATAATTCATAGAGATGTGAAAGGTGAGTACGCGGAAGAGCAAGACACGTAGTCTAGAGCCAAAATTCGCTCCGCAACGCAGTAGGAGACAGAAAGCTGATTCGGGACGTGTTACCCAGCGGCGAATGTGCTGATCTCTGAGGATGGTCGACTCCAGCTTTGTGACTTCGGAATAGCAGGCGTACTGCAGACCAAGGCGGATAAGAGAAGCACTATCATCGGTACCCCTTATTGGATGCCTCCTGAGATGCATAAACAAGCACCACCGGAAGGGGTGAACTATGGAACTGAGGTTAGTGAGATACTGTTCACGTTGAGGGCTTGATTTCTCAGAGGCGGAAACTGACCGCCTTAGATTGACGTGTGGGCGTATGGCTGTACTCTGTATGAAGTCGCAACTGGTATGCCGCCGAACGTGGGTGTTCAGCCAGGTCGTCCGCTTGGAGCGAAGCTTCGTAAAGAGCCTAGACTCGAGGGTGGAGACTTCTCGCAAGGTTTACGTGACCTAGTGGCTTTCGTGTTGGAAGGTCGACCGAATGATCGCCCGTCCATGGAAGCTGTCTTGAAGCAACCTTACATCCTAAACTCAGGGAAGAAGTATCCAACCAACTCGTTGACTGAATTAATCACGACGTATTACCGGTGGGAGCAAGCTGGTGGACAACGTCAATCACTTTTCGTTGCGGGTGGTGCAGCAGGGGCCGAGTTTCCTGAAACCCTAGGCAATAAGGATTCCTGGAACTTTAGCACAACAGCCAATTTCGAACAGCAATTCGCTCCATCTACAACCCACACTCAGGACGAAGCTACAACAAACCTCACTTCCACGTCCGCTTCCGCATCTACTCCTGACTCAACATTTACTTCCTACACCGTTCAAGATAACTCTGAGAATCTTTCATCTCCACCTTACGATCCTTTCTCGACTCCTCAAAAGCAGACCTCAGCTTCGAGCAGCATGTCTGACACAAACCAACCAACTAACACCATGTCTCCTGAGGAGAAGGCTGACGTCGAGGAACGCGTCAAACGTGGCGAGAAAGCTATGCAAGGTCTATTCGACGAGAACAAAGCTCCCTACCAGTATGTCGTCAAAGACGACTTCATCGAAGCGAAAGCAAAGCAGCCTATGCTCGATCGCTCACTTTCCGATCTTCCACTTCGCAGCGACACCGACCGCTCTTCTGCACGCTACACTCAAATCGATCTCGGCGAGTTTGACCCTTCTCTTTACGAAACCACTCCGAATATCGATCTTGGCAACGTTCCTACCATCAAAGCTAGTCGTCGTAACCGCTTATTCAAGGACTGTGACGAAGAAGACGAACACGCAGGCATGCCATACGGAGGACTCACCGAGACAGGTCAGGAGATTAAAGACTGGAAATTCCCTAGCACGAGCGATATCGAAACCGAACGTCGCCAAACCAAAGAATGGAGCCTTGCCGATGCCTACAAAACTGATGCCGATGCCTACAAAACTGATGCCACCGACAACACTGAGCGTCGAGCCACGAAAGACTGGAAATTCCCTACCTTTACATCCGAACGCGAAACCGAAGACAAACATAACCGTCGTGCAACTCAAGACTGGAAGTTCCCGACCATGACGCCCGAGCCTCCTACCGACACCACCAACCCCTCTCGCCCTACCCTCAAGCAAACAGCCACAGCGCCTGTCGGGGACCTCGCCACCTTAGCCACCACCACCAATCTCTCGAGGCTGAACATCGCCGACAACAACGGCGCCCCTCCCCCCACCGACGACCCCCCCCGCCCCTCAACCGCCACCTCCGCCTCGTCGGACGCGGACTACGACCCCTTCAAATTCGACTTCGCCGTCGACCGCGCCGCCGACGACGCCAACATCACCACCCACCTGGACGTGGAGGGGATCGCCGACCCCACGGAGCGGGCCCTGGCGCGGCGCGACCTGCACCGCGCCAAGGCCCGCGCCATGGCCTCCCTCCACTCCTCCCTCGACGACGCCGGCCACGCCGCCTTCGCCGCCTCCCGCGTCATGACCATGCCGCACTTCGCCAAGAACCAGGCCCTCTGGGACAAGTACGACCCAGACAAGAACCCGGCGCCCGTCGACCGCCCGGGCCCTTTCCCCTTCGGTCCCCCGCCCCGCTTCGACGACGAGGACCACCCCCTTAATCGGGGGCTGCTGTCGCTCGGCGTCGGTGGCGGGGAGGGGCGCGAGGAGGGGGAGGGGAGCCGTGGCGGCGGGCGGCGGGGTCGTGGCGGGGCGGCGGTGGCGGTGGCGGCGGCTCGTGTGGGCGGTGTGCGTCGTGGGGGAGGAGGAGGAGGTGCGGGGGGGAGTGGGAGTGGGAGTGGGAGAGGAGGAGTCCGTGGCGGGCGGCGCGGTGGCGGTCGCGGTCGGGGTCGTCGCGTCGTCGACTTCCCCGAGCCGATCCCGCCTTCGGCGGAGGCGATGGCGGAGGGCGCCCCGCCGGAGGTGGTCGAGGCCGAGCTGCGCCGGCTCGTCACGGACTGGAAGAGGGGGCTTGCCGTGTTGGGGCAGGCGTTTGCGGGGGAGTTTGACGTGGAGGAGGGGGAGGAGGGAGAGGGCGGGGAGGGGGGCGAGGGGGGGGATGAGTAGATCGGGGCGGGACGCGGTGGGGGGAGGGCCAGGGGGGCGATGGTGGAGATGGGGAGAGAGGGTACTGGTATATTTTCGGTGTGCGTGCGTGCGTGTGGCTGTCCTGTGCTTCGTGCTTTTTGCGAGGGGAAAACAGCGTTGGGGCACCCTCTGCTCGTCGGCTTAGCCGAGTTTAGTTGATGATAGCTGCTGGATGGAATTCACTCGATTAAAGTACCACAGGGAACGTACTATCACTGGCTACCGCTTGAGACGTTGACTGCGGTTTATTTAGTTGTCCACATGGACTCTAGAGGATACCAACGCCAGCTACTCTAAATGCTCGAGCGAGACGATCGACACTTTTCCTTCTCGCCATCTCAGCCTATCCTATGCAGCCCGCAAAAAAGCGCCGACGCTCACAATGACAGCCTAGGATGCGTTACAATGCAGATATGTTCGTGTTCAGGACAGCGGCAGCTGAAAGAATCAATCAGTTTCTCCAGTCTCGGTACCTGGATCGTCCTCCATATCGCTCGGCTCATCCTCGTCAGAGCCCGAATCGCTTCCATCCCCGTCCTCCTCGTCATCAGGAACGCCTTCCCAGTTCACGTAATCGCCCTCGATCCACTTCTTGCTGCGGGGCAGCTGATAGGGATCAAAAGGAAAGTAGGCGTCGAGCTGATGATAGCTTTCGTCGAGCTTGACGCTCAGCGCCGTGTCGCGGCCCGGGGTGCGATCAGACGAGGAGCCGGTGAAATGGGAGAGGCGCAGGCGTTTGTTGGTCTCGATGCGCGAGTAAACGTAAATGAGGCCGTGGCGGTGGGCGATGTTGGCGAATTCGGCGACGATGGCGGGCGAGCAGACCTTGAGCGGGTTGAGGGGGGAGTAGATGGTGCGGTGGAGGGTTTCCTTGACGCCGGCGGCCCAGGTCGGCGGCTTTTCTTCGAAAGCGGCGCCGGCGTCGGAGTCGGAGTCGACGTACGAGTCGGAGTCGATGGTGAGGTCCCGCCAGCGGAAACAGAAGATGTAGAGGAGGGCTTGCACCAGAGCGTAAAACGTGGCATATCGTCGTAAATCGGGACCGCGACAGGTCGATTCGTATTCGGTCAGGAGACCGTGGAGTTGGCCGCCGATGATGTCGAAGACGTCTTGAACGATTTGAGGTGGGACGTGTTTGCCTCGCGCGACGAAGCTTCCAAGGTAAGCTGCGGCGGACCGTCTGATGATCGCTGGCTGGATTTTATCGAACGCTATGTCGACGCAAGTGCCGGCGAAATGATCTATTAATGCCGGAGTCGTTTGTGCGAAGTGGAAGAGTAGGAACTGGGTATAGCGGGAGTGATATGTTGGTAAAATTATGGTGGTGAAGTGTGATAGCAGTAAATCGAGAGTGGCTCCCTTCTCGTCCAGCCTCCCTGAATGGAAAAAAGGTTGATAGTAGGCGAAGAGTATATCAAGAATGGAATCCACCTTATTAATGTTCGACTTGACTTCTTGCTTGCGTTGGGCTTCTTCGTCTAGGTCCTCGTCGCTGATGGTCGACTCGTCTTCGTCCTCGTCCTCCCCGCCGCTCAGTACATCCATTCCCTCATGTGCGGTATTAAGCTTGGAAACGTCTTCAACTAGCCCTTCATCCACCTCTTCCTCCAGGTTCTCTAGGTCTTCCTGTACTTGGAGGTCGATCTTGACAAGCCTCTCAGTGATAAGGACCAAAATATCTGACCTTAGCTCTGGGGCATACTCGATTATCTTAAGCAGGTTCTGCACATAAGAGACGTGTGTTCTCGTTGAATCTGTAGAGGGTGGAAATGCTGCTGCGAGAATAGGCGAAACCACTCCGCTTGCTGACGGTATGAGCTGGAGTAGGTATTTCAAGGCGTGATGTGTGCGGGCGTATAGTTGAGCGCGATTCACGATAGGATAGTTCGGTAATTGGCCGCTTGAACGTGGCACTGCAGAATAGTTATGATCTGTCCTACAATGTAGACGGTGAGAATGCCTACCACCGCTGAAATTCTCAACCAACAACCTCAGCACCGTTCCCACAAATCCTCCTTGTGCAGAAGATAGTGATCCTAGGAAACGGGTATAAAGTGCAACATAGCCCTCATCTCTTCCGAGCCACTGGCTTTCCAACACAGCGTACACCAGACCTGAACATGACTTGTTCAATGACGCAACACTACCCAGCAGAGCAAGCATATAGTTCCTGATCGTCATAGGACTTGGTGCATCCTCAGACGTGGGCTCTGTCGTGAAAATCTCCTTCACTCGATCATACCCAGCATTTTCCCCGCGTACGTGCAAGGCAACCGCACGGCGGACTTCTTCCCGGATTAGTTCAGGCTCCTTCTCCCATTCTCCCATAACCTGCACTTCGACATCGGTGTCAAACTTGACTTTTGGACGTTTGCCTGGGCTGGATGGTATAGCATCTTCTGCGAGGTCCAAATGGGTGCTATCGCGTTTGCCAATCGAGGTGGGGCGGCCGGGGTGCGATTTAGAGGCTGGTAGAGGTGTGATGCTTACTGTCCCAAGCGCAGAAGGTGTGAGAGAGACCATGATGACAGCGGGATGTCCTTATGGGGCTGGCATGGTATCACCGTCGAGGTGCCCAGCATAAGAAAGGGCACTTGAAATGTTCGTGGTTGAGAAACTTTTAGCAGCAAGTGCGGTGTGAAATAATGTACAAATCCACCACAACCGAGATGTGGCTATCGGGACGATGACTAATCACAGCTCAACTCCTGCGGCGTCAGTAGTCTTTGCCAACCATTATGTTTCATCAAGCTTACACCTCACCGGACAAGTCGTCAAGCTCAGTGTACAAAGGATTGAAATCACTGTAGGGTCAAGACTTCACTAGTTCTTGCACGTCCATAAAAGACTACGCTCGGCGATGCCATCAGAATGAGATCTCAGGTCACAAATGAGCACTTACATTTTCAACCCGCCTACGGTATCTGCACCTTACTTAACTCGGCCCTAATTTATCTGGATTTACACCCAACTTCATGCCTGCATCCATATCGTTCATGACTACAAGATTAAACAAATGTATCTATTGAATTCAATAGCCAACGAACTCCTGCCCTGTCGCATATCATATACTAGACTATTCACGTCTCATGTGACAGAGAGAGCTGTAGGTATTGAATACTAACTTTCAGTATCATCTATCAGGTTGATAACCATCATTGCTGAGATTGGTAGGATATCTCTGCTATTTAGTCTTGATTCATGAACATCTGAGCCCATATGGTCCCAGCAGCCTCCTATCAATAAGAGACTAATTGGAAAGGTATTATGGCGATGTGAGCACCCTCAATGCCCTCACCTTCACCCTCCCCCAGATAACAAGCCAAATAACCCGTCCGCCCCAGTGGTCCCACCTCCTCCTCCCCCACATGCGCAGCCAATGTCACCCTCAACGAGGTGAAGCTTAAACTGCTGCTTGATAACTGTGCATGACAGATTGGCGAGAGGAGTGTGAATGTGATGTTGATGCTGTGCACAGGTGATGCGTAGAATTATGATGATCGTGGTGTCCTGGGGTTCTCGATCAAGCGAGGGAGCGTTGGCAGGGTAGAGGTGGCTGTTTGTCAGGGGCACTGAAAGAGGGGGCTGTTATGCGTGCGGCGGAGTTAGTGGAGGGGTCGGAAGGCGGGTCTGTAGATATCGATTGTATGAGGGATATGCCTCGGCACCGGAGGGTCATCGCTGAGGTTTTGGGGAAGGTGGTGGCTGCGCTGATGCAGATTGTGTTCGGTGCTGGTATATTGCCTGGCTGAGTATTCGTCTTTTGGAGTGTGAAGTGGATCCGGGTGATGTCGCTCATGATTTGTGGAGGAAGTGACACTGGAGATTGAGTGTCCAGCACTCTCATAGAGCATACTGTTAGATCATAGAATGGTCTCCTCCCTCAGTGAACTGCTTTTCCGTGCAAGAAGAGTTCGGTACTGATTTTGACACCGCATGAGAAACCCAGACAAACGCTCCGGCTGGGCATAGCCACTAGCAATTGCCGCAAACATTCTGTCTTCATCCATGATTCCCAAACCCATTCATCTCCACCTCGTCCAATCGTACAAAACACCACTCCTCCACCCTCCTACTCAGCTTCACCGCATTACAATCCACTCCTCTCCAGAACAAGTCCGCCGCCCAAAACACTGTCACACCCAGCACCGCGCTTCCCAGCGCAAACCCGAGTAGGTACCGTGCTATCGAATTCATACCCACAATCTGCCACATAAGCGGCGTGACGGAAAGACCCACGATATGGATACACGGACCGTGCACGATATAGAATGCGTAGCTGATCTTACCCATATACTGCGCAAAGCGGGTGAGGAAGGGTTTTTGCAGGGTTGGTGAGTTTGCAACGGACCAGGTGATCAGGACGGCGCCGAGGCCTTGGATAAAGCGCTTAGGGTCTGTGATGGAGGCGGGACTGAGTTTGAAGAGCGTTCTGTAGCCCGGTGTCTCGTCGATGGCAAGATTGGGGCAGGAGGACAGGTAGCAGCCGGTGGTGAAGAGAATGTACCAAATCTTTTCGCCGAGACGGCCGGGGAAGGTGAAACGGGGGTTAGTTGAGATTGTTTGAGATAGCCTTGAAACGTGGCCTGGTAGGATGAGCGTATAACTCGTATCTAAGCCGGAGCGGTATATGAGATCGATTTCGGCGAGGAGAGTACCACTGAGGAACAGCATGCATTCCCATCGATCCCAGTATCCGCAGAAAACAATCATTGCAATGACAAGGCTAAGCCGCGTTATCTCGCGGCAGCGAGAAAGTGTGATCAGGGTTAGCATTACGATGATTGACGAGCGCATCTCGTATGCTACTGTCCAGAGATGAGGGTCGTAGGGATTGTAGTACGGCTGCAGGAAGCCGTCGTTGTAGTAGCGCCACAGATTCGTCATGCCCATTGTCGAGGTGAACCAGTCGTGGAACTGTGCATGAAAAGTGTCCGCAGGCGCGGGATGGATATCCGCATAATTGACGTATCTTCGGTCATTCACATACTGGCGGGGATACTCCCAGAGCCCGCAGTACACAGTGAGCATGGTCATAAAAGTTGCGACGATAGCTGGTATGTAGATGCGAAGGCCACGGCGGAAGAGAGAAGAAACAAGAGTGAGATGTAGGTCTTCCCAGGCATAGCTTCGCATCTGCTTCAGCGGCTTCAACGAAATCACGTAACCTCCAACAACGAAGAAAACAGCCACCATGGCATGGCCGGCATAGAAAAGTCGAATAAAGGGAAGCTGTATGACTAGATTGTTCTCCGGTCCGGCTCCATAGCCAAATTCGACGAAGTTTCGGTAGGTCCATATGGTGTGAAAGAAGAAAACAAATAGCGCCGCAATCCCGCGTAGGCCATCCAGGCAGAGGCAAGACGTCGCGTATAGCTTTTCCGGTGGCTTTTCGACGCAGCAAGCCCAGCGTTGCAGATAATTAGGGAGGAGAGCCGGCAGCACCTGGTGTAACGCTGAGACACAACAGTGCTTGATGGCTTTAACACTGAGTCCAGGCATAACGAGGCGTAATACGAGACATGTCCGTCTCTTTAATGTTCAAGAAGCAAAGATCTTATTAGGTATTATTAGAATAAGGAATGAAAAGGCCACGCGTTTACCTGAGGAAAACAACAGCCCCCAATTGTGCTTAGTCAGCTCATGGACAGTGCGAGTAGCGGCGTTCTTTGGTCATAGGTAGCTGCCATGATTTGTAGGACGCTCCACAAAAAACCTTAAAGTTCAGAATTAGTGTAGGACCATCCGAGGTTTTAGTGAGACCATCCGACCTGTGTCCCGGATTTGTAGCTGCCTCTCGTCCTGCAGCAATAATATTCAAAACTGAAAGCCACTTGAATGAAATCTTGGTATACACTCTTCATTTTGATGGCATTCTGGTTACATTTCAATTACACAAAGCTGAAGTTTTATTCACCCACTTACATGAGGCAGAGGCTTACTCCGTATACGGGTTTGGATCAATACCCTATCATAATAAAAGTTGCAGTGAAAGATCACTTTCCAGGCACGCTCCCCAACTACAGTATTGATCATCATTGACTTATTTGCACTCAATTTCTTCTGCGGCTTCCACTGCAGCATCCTCCTCATGATATCCAGAATTGATATCTTCGCTGTTTCTGCCATCAGGCCATGATTTTGCCATTTTCAACTTTTTCCAATGAATGGTCGCGAGTCCTCCAAGCCTTTCCAATCCCCTGTACCGGCATGTCAGAGATTGCCTGTAACAACAATCATTGAGGCCATGAGTGAGGTAAAGAGAGGGTTCCATTGCTTTCCTTTCCATCATGGAAATCGGATTGGTGCATCACGACCGACGCTCCTCAGTCGAAGGGTTATTCGGTCAGGAGCTGCCAATTTCCCTACTAAAGGCTGACATTCTTGCGGAATCACTTACTCCAGAGGCAACCCCCCATCGCACAGCTATGGCCGAGACATTCCATCCAACTCATCTCAAACTCCACCACGGCACCGCAAGTAACGATGAACTGATAGCTCTGTGTGCGGATCCTGCTCACGAAGTCATTGGTGGAGAGCCATACGGCAATCAGGTCGTTAGAATCTCAGACGAAGCGGTGGTTAAATTTGGCATAGGCGTTAAGGAAGAGGAGGCCAAGAACCAGAGTGCTGCTTACGAGCTTCTTGACCGCAATTTCGTCCGCGTTCCCCGCGTATACCGCTTCTTTATCTATAAAACTTGCGGATATATTGTCATGGAACATATCAATGGGAGTGTCTTTGACCGGTTAGAAGATCCTGATTCTATCGCGATAACTGCACGTATACTCGACTATTTCTCGACGATCCGCAACGATCGTCCTGGTCCACTCGGCGGCGGAGTGTCCCGTGGTCTTCTCTGGCCTGATAACGAAGACCTATCTTTTGACACAGTAGAACACATGGAAGACTTTCTCAATAGCAGGATTAGCCGCGAGCCGGGCAGATTAGCCCTTAGAGGCTATGATCTAGTTTTGTGTCACCTTGACATCGCTCCTCGAAATATCCTTGTGCTAGAGGACGGTTCTGTCTGTCTGATCGACTGGGCTTCCGCTGGATTCTACCCACGCTTCTTCGAGTTCTGCATACAATGGATCAACATGGATAAGGACGGCAAATTCAATCGAATCCTGGCGGACTCCATGAAATCATTATCGGAAGCAGAAAGTGTGCAGATGTGGACTCTCATGGCGGCATGGCGGAACATGCAAAGGTACTATTTGTAGGTATCATCTAGCGGACATGTAACCAGGCTATTACTCATTGCCACAATCACAGCAAACCACAGACAGCATTGTCGCAGACCTCATTTGTTATGCATCCCGGCGAAAGAGGGTCATTAGCGGGTCTTGCCTGACACCCTCCACTATCCCCACACGCCTCTCGGAATTAGCTGGTCGCAATGAAACGAGGCGCTTCTATAGTGATTTCGAGGATGTGGTGCTACGACTTGGCCTTATGCATTGGCATTTTCATCTGGGCAATCACGGCTGTCTGCTCGTCTTTTGGGGAATTAGAAGTTGCTGCAGATACACAGATGTCGGAGATACCTGGAAACATGGGGACGAGGTTGAAAGCAGAATGAAGAAACATTGAGCATCATTTAACCAACTCTGCAACTGAAAGAAAGTCTACTCTATTGCTTACCAACCCGTTATCATACTCTGTTAACAACACCATGAAATCAAGTCCTTTCAGAAACAAGTTCTCTCAGCCGACGATTGGCTCCGCTCCCACCAAGGCGGCGCCTCGGCGCTTCAAGCAGACCTCCGGCTGGATTACTGGCCGTTCTCTGGAACTACTACAGGTGGTGAACTAGATTCTTGAACAGGCCCTGTGAAGGCCGACGCTGGGTACCCTCTATTTGAGCGTCGAGGCCGCTTAGCCGGGAGCACCATTGAAGTGCGTGGGCAATCAAGCAGAAGATCTAGTACGTTTTTGTGGTCACAGATTTGGCTGAGGTGGAACACTCAGAGGGATGCCAGGCAGTAGACCCTGTCGTTGAGTGGAGTATACTGATTTTGCTGCTCTTCCGAGAGGCAGTTCACAAATTGCAACTCCGCATCGAAATCCCCAGCTGTAGCACCCTCGCGGGGGGTACCTATTAAGACAAGGTATACCAGACGTGTTCGGAAGACAATCGAAGATACACTTTGGCCTATCTTGACTGGATATTCGGGAAGACATCTTTCTCGTCGTCCTAGCACTTTTGTTCTCCGTAGGATCTCCAATTGAGACAGGAGAATGCCCCAAGGCCGAAACACCATGAGAGGGAGGGGATTGCTTGCATCACTGTTCATCTTGTTGTCTTGGACTAATGCACTCTTCGCTTCTCTATTGGCAAGGTGGTCAGTGTAAACCATCACTAGCTACCGTGATAGGGCTTCTAGGGCACACCCGCCGGAGTCCTCACTTCAAAGTTTCATTGTCGACTTTGTCGTTGACAATGGCGTGGAGAATGATGAGGTGGTTAGTGAGGACGAGAGATGAGAGATATGTGTCTGAAAAAGAAATTCAAGAATCTTGATGTTCAGTTCATAGAGCCCTACAGGCAGTGCGGCGTCGGCGACAGTGTGTCATCATCATTAGAAGGATATGACTGTCTACCTAGATACGGAAGCCTGGACATATTCCATGACGTGGACCTATTCAAGTCTCGTACGCAGGCGCGTGGACCAGCAAAGGCTATCACCCCGAGTCGTCCGAACAATCCATCAAGCAGAACCTCGTCGTTGCATACTGTGGCCGACCCGGTCTGTAACCCATCTTTCTACAATCGTATAGATCAACCAACCACGGAAACGGACCCAGCCACCATCACGCTCCATCCCCACACAAGTCTCCCACCCCCCAACCCCTCGCCCACCAACCCAAAGCACCCCCAAACGCCACGCCACGCCCGCTAACCTAGCCCAACCCAGCCCAAACCCCCCATCCATTCAAACCGTATTATCATCATAAAAAAACCTAATATCCCTCGGCCTTTGCGTATTCCTCCTCACAAACTCCTCGTCGCCCGGCGGTCGCTCGTCCTTGGTGTTGCCCGTCAACATGCTCTGGATGCTCATGCACACGCTCTCGACGTTCTGCACCGGACTCCAGCCCTGGCTGCCCAGCAGGTCGAGGCAGATGATGCCGTTCGAGTAGACGTGCGGGTGGATGGGTATCGGCCGGTCGGGGGTGCGTTGGAAGGTTACTTCGGGGGCTTCTGTGCGGGGGTTTAGTGAGTGGGGGAGGGAGGGAGGGAGGGAGGTTAGGGTGCTTGGTGTTGGGGGGGAAGGTAGATTGGGCATGGGACGGGGGCTGGGTTGCGTGGGGGAGGAGGGGGTACCGATGGGGTAGTTGGAAGAGAAGCGGAAGTGGAGGCGGTAGATCTGGGCGCGGTAGAGGGGGTTGTCGTCTAGGACGCGGATGTCGAGTTTCCAGTCTTTGAAGTCGTCGGCGGAGACGAGGGTTATGCCTGGAGGGAGGTGGTCTTGGATCTGTGGGGCACGTGAGTTGGGAGGTCAACGTTGCTGGGAGGTGAATGTCCATTTGTCCGGGAGAGTGGATGTGGGTGCGTACTTTGGTAAGCTCCTAAACCGAAGGTTCAGCTGGGGCGTCGTTGTGAAGAGCGGAGGAGGATTGTTGGCTCACCTTTCCTAATCGCTTGCTGGCAAACATGCTGGCCATGCCCTCTGCAGCGGGGGCAAGAGATGGGAGAGTACTGAAGAGAGCGGATTTGGAGGTGTGAGTATGGGATAAGGAGCGGGTAATATGTGAGGGAGCTGGTAGGCTATAGCTTGTACAGCTACAGCTTGAACAAGGCGTCTTGTAGAGCTGTGAATCAAATTATGCATGTACGCATAGCATTACTGTCCAGGCTATACTGTCCGGGTCGCTGAAGATGACTTTGATAAATTCGAAGATGTATGAAGAACAGTCGTGCAGTGCTTTCAGTCGAGGTGAACAATCCTGGGCTAGGGCCAATTCATAAAGCTTGGCAACGGTCGTTGAAGCGTGCGTGGCTCGGAGCGTGAAGATGACAGCTACGAGATAACATCATCAGACTCTACAGAGGATCCTACTTCGCCGTCCATCCCACGATCCAAACCAGTAAGTTACATCCGAACATTTGGCATCAGACAGTCTCAGTCTTCCTTTCGGCGCAACCACGGCTCAGTATCGCCACGCTCCGTTTCCCATCCTAAATCCCCTGGCTGACCCCCGACCCAACACCCTCGCCCGGCCCGCCTTTGCCCACCAAATTTCCCACTCCATCAGCGACGTTGTCTTGAAGCTCGTTGAGATCTTTGTCGCCTGTAACCTTGGTCTTGAGGTTATCTAAGCTGCATCAGCCACATCTCCCAATTCATCTTCTCGGGAGCTCTACTCTTGAGGCCATAGGAAGCCTTGTTCTCTCCCATGGCGTCAAGGATCTTCTCTTGTGCCTTGGCTTGGTAGGCGTCCAGATATCCACCGACCCATGCTGCGCCTAGAGCTATGGCGACGACGGCGATTATGACGGAGAGCATGGCACCCATGTTGAAGGGAAGGCTTGTACCGTGTTTGACTTTGATTGATTGCGTTGAGTAGAGTAGAGTGTGGATCAGAGGAGATGGTTGCACATTTGTCTATGAGAATTTGTATCTTGGGCAGTGCCTACTCGTACTTATACGGCGTAGACGCAGGTTTTGGTACTGTACTGTATCTTACTCCACTTCCGTCAGAGTGGTTCCCGTAAAAGGTGTGAAACCTGTCTGCTGCAGTCCCGGGGATACTGTACCTGTACTTCTTAGCGTACCTGTACAGCTCCTACCTTACTCTAGGTACCTCTTAGGCCTGCCGTGTCAGGATCGGCGCCTATAATTCAGGCTACTTTAGCTTCCTTTCAACATTTATTGTTACTATCTTATATTATAAGATCCCTGCTCAACCGTTGTTGTGTTGTTGAGTCTGTATCTGTAGCTGAAAGTGTTCGATGAACATCCTCAGCTGCCTTCTCTCAGTATCAAAGGATTCAATTCAATTCTTTTCCGAGTGGAAAGCAGGCTATTCTATAAGGCTGAGATGCTCTAGATGAATAGGCAGGATTGACTTCGCTGCTCACCGTCACCAATCAGGCTGTGCTGTGAATGCTCAGGCACAGGCTCAGTGAGTTGGCAACGCAGCCTTGATAAAAATTGCCAACTGCGATCTCCCTTCCCTTTAATGATCGTTATTCCTTTCCATTGACCCCCACAGCGTCTCGCCGTGGTTGTCTTTCGAGATCCGTAAAGGTTCCTAAACAGGTCTCCATACAGATTGGAAGGAGCGTTGGAGAAAGGCGAATCTGCCACTATGAGTTGTAAGTCTGAGCAGATCCTTTCAAACCCTCATCTCACTATATCTACCTAATTGCTCCCAATATCGGGTTACCATTCCTACTCTCAATATCATTATGTCTGTCGTCTACCGAAATGATGGTGGAGCTTCTTCGTCTTCCCTGCGGCATTCACAAGCACAGTCACATGGTGCGAGAGTGTCCATACTTCAGATATCTTATGGCTTCAGACCCTGTGACGATGAGGCTAACTGTATCTTTCTATAACAGTCTCGAACATGATCAACAAGTTGCACGGGCAGCCACAGAGCTACGATAAGAAGTGCGTCTCCAAATACTGCTCGCATATGTTGACACCGAGGACTGATCGAGGGGTGCAGGTCACGGTACAAACTTGGAAGGACCTTGGGAGCAGGAACATATGGCGTCGTGCGGGAAGCCGATGGTCCAACCGGCAAGGTTGCAGTCAAGATCATCCTGAAGAAGAATGTCAAGGGCAACGAGCAGATGGTGTACGATGAGTTACAGATGCTGCAACGCATGAAGCACCCACATATTGTGCGCTTCCACGACTGGTTTGAGTCCAGAGTATGTCTTCCGTGTATCGTCTTCGGCCGGCGGCTGTCGATGCTCACACCCTCACTAGGACAAGTACTACATCGTCACTCAGCTTGCCACCGGCGGCGAGCTATTCGATAGGATTTGCGAGTACGGGAAGTTCACGGAGAAAGATGCCTCACAAACTATTAGACAGGTGTTGGAGGCCGTCAGTCATCTACACCAGAACAACGTAGTCCACCGAGGTACGCACCACCCCACCAGCGACCTCGCACATACTGACCACCTCCCAGACCTAAAGCCAGAAAACCTCCTCTACCTCACCAACGACCCCCAATCCACCCTCGTCCTCGCCGACTTCGGCATCGCCAAAATGCTTGACTCGAACGAACGCGTGCTGAAAACAATGGCGGGCTCCTTCGGCTACGCCGCCCCGGAAGTGATGCTCAAGCAAGGCCACGGCAAGCCCGTCGACATGTGGTCGCTCGGCGTCATCACCTACACCCTCCTGTGCGGCTACTCGCCCTTCCGCAGCGAAGGCCTCGCTGACCTGATCGAAGAGTGCAAGAGCGGCCGCATCGTCTTCCACGAGCGCTACTGGAAAGACGTCAGCCTGGACGCCAAGAACTTCATCGTCAGCCTCCTCCAACCCGACCCGGCCCGCCGCGCCACCGCCGCCCAGGCCCTCCAGCACGTCTGGCTCAGCGGCAACACCGCCACCGACCACAACCTCCTGCCGGAGATCCGCGCCTACATGGCTAAGGCCCGTCTGCGTCGCGGCATCGAGCTCGTTAAGCTCGCTAATCGCATCGAGGCCCTCAAGATGCAGGAAGACGACTACGTCCAAGACGCGCCGGGCCAAGCGGACGTGCCGTCCAACAGCGGCGAGGCGGTGGGGCAGGCGTTAGCGGGGCGGGGAGGTCTGGCGCAGAAGGGGCTGGCGGCGGGCGAGAGCCCGAAGAAGAAGTCGCTCAGCAAGATGGCGAGGGGGGCCATCTTTCGGGAAGTGGTCCTGGCCAAGGTCAGGGAGGTAAAGGAGAAGGAGGAGCGGGCGAAGGTGGAGAAGAGCGCGACGGAGAAGGCCAAGAGGCAGAGTCGGAGCGAGCCGTAAAGGTCTCCCAGCTCCGCTCCTTTTTCGCCTTCGTCCCGCCACGTAATTCCTTGGCGAATCTGTGCATACTTTTCCTTGTGTCGGATGATGCTTCCTATGCATGCTCTTACGGCGATACCCGGTAACGATGGTCTTTTCATGGAATTGGCTTTATGGACGGCATTTATTATTACTCTACCCTAGGTACTTTACCCCCTAACAGGCACCTTAGTAAACAGAGAATGTGTAAAGCGGAATGAAAAGGGAAACATGTACACGTATGCACGATCAGTTATCTATCGCTCGGCCGGGGCAGTGCAGCCAGCGCTGGACTGCATAGCCGTTGAGTACAAGGTAGGCAGATTGGGTATAAGACACGCAACGCAGCGCATCTCATCCAATCAAGACTAAAGCAGACACCGCGAGCAAGCAAGCACGCAGACAAACGCCCTCCAACACGTCGACGTGGACGAAACAAGAAGAACCCACCCATCCAAGCATACCGCTTCCCTTCATCCTCTCATCTCTTCCGCAGCACAGCCGCTTTCCCACCGACCTCATCCCCTTTCCCCCCCAAACACCACAAACTCACAACTCCGCCAACGCCCTCGCACAAACCTCCTCATACCTCCCAGCCACGAACCTCTCCCTTCTCCACCCCCCCGCCCTCAACCGCTCAATCCGCGCCTCCCTCCCCTCAGCCTCCCCGTCGCCACCCGCGCCGCGACGGCCGTGCTGCTGCGCGACGTCCGTGCGGTGCAGCAGTGCGTCGACGGCGTGGATGCGCGTCTGTAGCGTTGTCGCGAAGGAGATTAGGTGCGTGTTGTAGCTAGCCGTTGAAGGGTTGGGCCGATGGGGGAAGGAGGGTGGTGGTGAGGGGTGGGAGCGGGGTGGAGTCGGGGGGAAGTGGACGGCTTTCTTGCGGATGCGGAGGGGGGAGGGGCGCAGGGCGGCTGTGCTGGTTGTGGAAGGTGGGGATGGGGCTGGGGATGCAGGGCGGCGGGGGGGAGGGGGTTGGGTGGTGGGGTGGGGGGAGGTTGGACGCTCGTTGTCGTCGTCGTCGTCGTCGTTTGGGGTGTGCGAGCTCGTGACGGAGTACGAGGACGCGGTGTCTGAGAAGGAGCGCGTGCTGGAGTTGGCGTCTTCTTCTTCTTCGTAGTCGTCGTTTTCGTCATCCTTGGCGGTGACGGCGAGGGTAGCGGGTCGCGGGAGAGAAGCGGCGGCGGCTTCGTACGATTCGCGCGCGAGCTGGAGGGTGCGTGGTTTGGTGGCGGAGAGGTTGTGGGTTGAGCGCGCGACGGCTTCGTGGCTGAGGGCGGTGTAGAAGTGGAGGAAGGGGGGGTGTAGGGGGTGGATCTGGACGCGATTAGTTTGGAGATAGGGCAAGGCTGTTGGGAGAAGGAGTGTTGGTTAACCCTTTCGATGGGGGCTGTGGACAGGAGCTGGGTGCAGCGAGATGCGCATTGCTTGTATTGGCGGTTGAGATATATGATTTTGACTTGCTGGAGCGCGGTGTGCCATTGGAGGTAGGTGATGGGTTGGTCCAGGACGACGACGGTCGTGTTGGAGGAGGAGAGCGGCGGGAGCGGTTTCTTTTCTTTTGATGGAGTCATGTTGTCATTGACTTCTTTACCGTGGGAGGTCCTGACGCGGAAAGACACGCTCGGAGTGGATGCTGAGAACGAAAAGACACGCTCAGAGTAGGGTTTGCAAAAAAGTGCTGATGGACAAAGTTGGAGACGCTGATGACCGACGCAAAAATGTTGGGAGGAATTGACTGCAGCGCTGTTCGAGATGATCTCATTTGGAATTGCCCTGAAGGAGGTGTGACACAACATAACTTAAGAGTGGAAAATGCCCGCGAGGCTTGAAGGATTGTGGTAGCCCATCTTGACGCCTGAATAGCTTTGTTTATGCCATAACAAAACAAACAACAAACGAAGAAATTGAATCTCCATCATCGCATCGTGATGATTTGAGAGAATGGAACCAAACGGAAGAAACGTGAATTCGGGGCCCACGGCTGTCATCATCTCGGCCACTGAGATCCGCAGGCATGAGCATTGAGATGACTCGACTAAGAAGAATCTCACACATCTATCTATCACAGTCAAATGAATCCACGGTCATGGTAGTTATACTGTCAGTTGCTTCATCAATTGTGGGTCACAGGTGACGGTTGACGGTTGAAGGTTGAATAATGGAGTCAAAGCCGCTACAGGGGAAGTGTCAAGCGTCCGTGCACACAATCCCTAATGATGCCCTCAAATGTTTCCAGTTTAACCATCGTTACAGCACCCCATATTAAGGCGATAGAGCACGAGGATGAGCTTGTTCTACGTATGTCTATGGATCTGAAAGTTGTTGTCAGACACACGAACAACATATATTTTCCTTAGCAAGAGCATCGAGTTCGTGGGAATCTAAGGCCATACTTTTGAAAACACGTTGGCTCAGAGCTGGTGCCAGCTACTTGTTGTTGCACAATCCATCCGCTTGCCCAGAAGAGTAGCAATTGTTTTTCTGGTCTCATAATTGTTCACGATAGACCACAAACCTCTACAACCCCCGTAATGACCCCCATACGCGTATGTCAGATTATGAATAAACAAACACAGAAGACGACACGGTCAACATGCTATAAGACCACTCTCCGACCCCTGAGCCTTCCTATATCTGAACAACTTACTTCTCACCCTTTGCCCAGCAATTCAACGATACAAGCCAAAAACCTCTCCGTCATGTGTGAATTATCCGGCTACGAGCACTCTTGTGGCCACAAAGCCGAACAAAGAATCACTCTATGTTTCATGGGGCGGCTGAGAGAGGAATGTTGTCGTAGTCTGACGGCCGTTTATCGGCCAACGTTGGCGATCTGTCCAGCGTGTTTCAGAGAGGCTTTGAGGAAGAGGACGGAGGAACAGGACGCTGCGGGCAAGAAGGACACGGCGAAGGGATAGAGGTGAAGTTGGTGCCACATCTGGATAGAACAGTCGCTCACAAATTGTCGGAAGTAGACTTATTGGGGAAGACGTTCAAGGTCTCTTGCTACTCCCAACGGCTAATTAGCCAGGCAATCAAATTCCAGTCGAATCATGTCTTAGTAAAACCTGCCGTTTCCACAGCCGCATCCATTATCCTGTTCCCACTGATAATGCCAGTCGTACAAATTATGGTTTGCCTTCTGGCTTCCTCCTGCTTCGCAATGAACCTCAACGCCGCAATCTCCGTAAAGGTGATCCCCCCCAGGAAGAACACCACAACCGTCTTGCGCCCACCTGTACCAGTAAGAGTTTGTCTTGCCTTGAGTGCCTTTTCCTCCCCGCTCTGCTTCCTATCGAAGGTGGCGCCAGCCACGCTCTTGACAGCATCTTCAAACCCGGTCCAGCCTTTTGAGGCGTTGCTGATGCCGTTGGTGGCATTGCTTCCCTTCGTGATTGAGAGGACGTACTGCTTCTGGAGAATGCATTGTACAAGGCGAACGCTGAGAGGCGCGTAGCCGCTGTATACGTAAGCGATGTCATTCGGATTTTGCTCGTTAACTTCGTCCACGATGAGGCGGAGAGCTTTACGGAGGTACGCGTAGTTCGTTCGTGAGCCACCGGCCGGAATTGGGAGAATACCTGCAGAGTTTCGAGACTGGAGAAGCTGCATCTTTTCTAGCGCGTCGAGGGTTAAGAGGTGCTGGTAGCCGTACGCATGTAGGATTAGACGTTTGAAGTTTTCCAAGTCTTTTGGACGGATACCTCCTGCGACGCAGGATTCAAGACATAAGAGGCGTAGAACAACCTCCAGAGGAGCATCTCGCCCAATCAGTTCTTCGATACTGTCGTGTTGTGAAGTTGGGTCTGTGCCTGCAGCGAGATTCTGCTGCACCTCGAGAGTGCGCGTAAATATCTCGGATGTTGTGTGCTTCATGATCTCCTCCGTCAGTCCGGTGTGAATTTTGAGGCTTTGTTGTTCCGCCTGGTAGCCAGGAAGCTTGTTGACAAACTCGCGCAACTCGGTGGTGCTCTTTGCTCCATGCCGGCTTTCATAGTCGCTTTTGAGTCGACGTGCCACCTTGTTTTGTAGGCTTCCTACAATAGCAAAGTTTGAGTCCCGTAACTGCTCATAGAGCTTGTCTGAGGAGTCCAGCTGGATTTTCCGCTTCAGGCCTTGTTGTGGTTGTGTAGGGGCCGGGGTCCGCGACGAAGATCCCGGTGCTGATGGTGCTGGACCAACGACCGCTGTGTCCACATCTGCCTGATTGTTCTGTATACCGACAAGTTCGTCAATGAGGCCCTCGTACGTCAGCTGTGTAAGCAAAACAGTGGCAAGATCCACTCCTCTGTCGATAATTATCAGGCTCTCAATAGTGGCACTTGGCATCAATCCGAGCATTGAAGTCCCATTCAGGATTGGGTCTCCGCCAGCAGCCACTTCTTTTCTCATCCGAAACAACAGATCTGCCACTTGGCGAGCTCCATCGCCTTTACCGATGATATTAGGAAACAGACCATGCTTCTGTTGCATCAGCATAAGCGCTTTTGCAGCAAGGAAAGTCGCCGTGGGATCCTTTTGCTACGGCACATCAGCAACTGTGACGATACTGAAGTCGGAGGGGCACGATTCTCTTACCAAGTACAGCTCAGTAAATGATTCTTCAAGCTCGAGAGATAAGACATCCTTTTCCAGCGGGACGAAATAGAGTGGAAACTCCGCAGTACTGACATCCCCTAGCACACCTTGATCCTCCAGAATCTTATCGCAGACCAAAGTCCTTCTCGGGACCCAGAAGATGGAGAACTCATGTTCGATCTGACTTTCGCGCTGAATCCGCCTGAGTTGAT
>JAABUJ010001450.1_pt1 | contig 35008 bp, 47 predicted proteins | sample 5559131 | NCBI WGS metagenome assembly JAABUJ01 (sample SAMN10711875, study PRJNA513366) | rock metagenome | isolation source: Antarctica rocks | place: Antarctica: Victoria Land, Mt New Zealand nord | collected 2016-01-07 | reverse complement strand
CCCTATCATAGGCGGACCGGCGGGCTATGCGCAAGCAACCCGTTAGTCCTATCGCTGGTAGGACACAGAGAGGGACGGTCAACCGGAAAGGATTGGCCGACATGAGCGATTTCACACGCGGAATGGTGTTTGCCCTGGCACTAATAGGGTTGGAGATGTGCATCCTGGGGGTGGCGGCTGGCCTGCCCATCGTGTTCATAGCGCTCCTGGCCGCGCTGATGCACGATGGACTAACGCGCCCGCCCCACTAACGAGCGGGCACGGGAACGGCGTAGGCGGCCTCTCAGCCCCCCGCACGCGGGTCAACGCTGGGATCGCCGCCCCAGTCCGTGCCACCGTTGCCAGCGGCGCGCCTGTCTTCCTGGCCGGGGAGGTAGCGCGTCTGCTGCGGGACGCCTGCCGCGATGCAGGCGGCGCAGTAGGGGTGGCCGTCGATGGCTGCGGTGGCGGGCTTGAGGCACGCCCAGCAGGGGATGGGTCGGGCGGTGTGGGCAATAAGTAACCCCGCTGGTCTGACTGAGCGGGGTTACTAGGTAAATATGCGCTGGTGTGGATGCAAGGGTTGGTATTCCTATAGCGCAAGAGTGAACTCCCCTGATGTGCCGTTGTAATGAAGCGTACAGATAGACAAGAGATCCCTACCGATCAAGACGGCCAAACCCTGAGGTTGTAAATTGGCTCCCATGACACGGGACAAGTCGAATCTCAGGTTAGTCGCAATGGTGATGCTAACCGGGTAGACGTTCTGTTGCGTGGTGTGCGATGCGGATACCATCTGCATCACGTCGATCACTGGTAGGCCAAGTTGCTGGGCCACGGCATCGTCAATGCATGTCACCGATGCTCCCGTGTCTATTAGTGCCTCGCCAGTGATAGACGCCGGGACTGAAATACCCTGTTGCGTCCATTGCTGGACCAACTGTTGCAATGGACCTATCGTGACCTGGACAACAGGCCCTTTCTGTTGAATCGCTTGACTTGGCAGAACGGGGACCATCTGTCCGCTAGGATCGGGCGCTTGTCCTAAAATCTGTGCGTGGAGTATCGGCACGAAGAATCCCCAAAGCTAGCGCCGGGATGCTGACATTGGGTTGCCGCTCCTCGACTCGACGGACAAGAAATGACTCGCGACCAAATAGGCGCGCACCTTCCGTGAGCGCATCCGAGTCGGTGTCAAATGTTCCGATCAGGTTCTCCCCTTTAATCAAAACGAATCTGTTTCGGTATTGCCTAAGCCATTCCGGAAGATTTTCGTTATAAAAAGCAATTTCGTTTTCAAGCACGATCGTAGCCTCCACTATGCTGCAAGTAGATCGTAACACAATACGTTACGACGTACAATATAAAGTGGCAAGATATTCAGGCTAGCCTTCTCGTTTAGTCGTCGTGCCCTTTACAGCACCGGCAAGAGTCGGCCGCGCGGCTACCCAGCCTGCTCCCAGTCGTACGCAGTCTCCTCATCCACCGCGCGTCCTGCTGCCGTGAAGTTACCCCCACGCTTGATGCGCTCGGCATTGACAAGGCAACGCGCTATTTCCCGATGATTGACAAGCTAGCGGTGTCGGCTCCTCAGGCTCAGGGAAGCGTGCGACGGCGGGGACAGCGGGCGCACGCGTGACGCGCTCGGCATGCGTGGCGATGAACCCTTTGCCCCGCGGGTCGCGGGTGCGCCGATAGGTCACGCTGTCGCCGGGACGCAGCCCGCTAAACGGGACGCCGACTAAATGGGAGGCATGCAAGAAGAGATGTTCGCCCGTGGTCGTGCGGACAAACGCAAAGCCGCGCGCCGCATGGGGGTCCGCGCGACGAGACCAGGCCCGTCGCGTGTCGGGAGGATGCCGCCCACGCGCGACGAGAGGATGCCGCCCTGCGTCAGGTCCGTGCGCTCGCTCACCGGCCGCCCCTCGCGGCTACCAACGAGTCCCAGAACCGGACGGTCCCTCCCGACCCCAGCGGCTCGGGGAGGGTCTCAATGTAGGCGCGGGCCTCGCGCGTTACGGTCTCCTCCCACGACTCCCAGATAGAGGGCACAGCGTGGTCGACGACGTATTTTGCCTGGGTCTCGGTGAGGCGGTAGCGCGTGCGCAGGTCGGCTTTCGCCTCGCGGATAACAGCCGCGCTGGCGTCCTCGGGGCCGGCGGTCTCGCGGACGGCGGCCGAGGCTACGATTGGGGCGTAGAGGTCGCGCATCAAATCTTCGGTCATGATGATTTTCCTTGTGTTAATCGTTCGGATACAGGCTGCGCAGCTCAGCGAGCACGCGGGTCCACGTTTCTTCCACGGCGACGGCGACGGCCCTAGCCGCGCGCTCTTCGGCCTCGTGACGGTTCGGGATCGTCACCGTAATGGCCGCCAGCCCCGCGACACGGCGATCCTCGGCACCCGGTTTTCTGTCCGAGCGGTACGTGTCGAGCACCCGCCCACGCGCCGTATCGCGCGCCGCCCGTCGCGCGTCGATGAACGCCTGGGCGTCGCGGGTGATGCTCACAATAAAGGTTGGGCCTTGCGCGGCGCGTACTTCCTCGGGCGTCGCCGTCAGGGGCGCGGGCAGAAACACCGGGCCGAGCGCGGCGTGTGCCGGGGCGGCGACTGATCCGACGAGTTGGTCGAGCACATCGAGCATGTCGGCGTTATACTGCGTCATCGTCACGGCCCCCCGCGAGTTGCTCCACCGTCGCCGGCGTCCACGCGCCCTGGTGCTGCTCGATCTCCACGATGGCGCGGTCATAGTAACGGGCCGCCGCCTCTTGCGCGACGACCATGGCCTTCTCGTGCAGCGCCGAGCGGTCCACGGCCGGCGGCACGTCCCGCTCCTCACGCTGACGGGCCTCTTCCGCGTCGGCGATCTCCCGACGGTAGGCGCCGATATCCACCGTGCCGTCGATGAACTGCTGACGGGCCAACCGGCCGCGACTTTCCCACCGCAGGCTAGCGGCGCGATGCAGTTGACTAATGCGCACCTCGCGGGCAGCATCTAACGCGGCGAGCCGTTGCCTAATTGGCGACGATGGCTGTAAGAGCGATTGTAATGGGTTCTGCGGGGTACCTTGGGCTGACGGGTAATCACGTAGGGCCATGGCTATTCTCCTTGTGTGCGTCGTGTCGTGCGCGCGTGGGTGGTTTAGTTAGGGCTGCTGCTGCCAGGCCGCGATAGACGCGCGGAAGGAACGCTCATTCGCGGCTTGGGCGTTTTGTGTGACCTCCGCCAGCAGGGCGTCGCGGGTATAGGGGCCGAAGTGCTGCTCCAGCCGGTCCTCCCGCGCCTGGCGCTCCTCGTCCGCCTCATGGACAGCCGCGCCCAGGTCCTTCTTTGTGGAGTCGCCGGCATCGAACGCGGCGCGCGCGACCCGGATGCGGGCAGCATGCGCCTGTTCCACCTCGGCCTGCATCCGCCGACGGTCGGCTACCGCCGCCGCCAGCAAGGGCGCCATCTCGGGAGGGGGAGCGAGTTTCACGACATTGCGGGGTGGCGTCGCGCCGGCGATCACGGGCCAGCGTGGATCGGCCTGCCACGGGCCAATGCGTGCCAACGCCGGATTGTCGGTGCTGTCGTCGGTCTGTTGTGTGCTCGTCGTCATGCCGATTGCCCCCAATCATAGCTATTCTCCTGGTCATCGGCGTCACCATCCAGCGCCGCGCCGTTGCTTGCCGGCCACACCGTCGACGCCTGCTCCTGGCCCACGAGTTCCACGTCGACGGCCCGCGGCCCCTTCGTGGTCGGCCGGTCCGACACCGTGTACGCCACGCGCGCGCCGCGCGTGAGGTCGCGGATGTCCACGTTGCGCAAGGCGGTCGCGTGGACAAATAAATCCTCACCGCCGTCGTCGGGCTCGATGAAGGCAAATCCGCGCGAGCTAACTACCCCCGTGATCGTTCCCGTCGCCACTGTCGTACTCCTTTTGCTCTCTACACCATTGTTGTCCGAGGTAGGCCGTAGATCGGCCGCCCATTTTGCTTGACCGGGCCACCCCGGCTCCTCGTAGTAGGACACGCGCGCGCCGACGTGGAGCGCCGCCCACGCGACGCCGGGGGCGAGCCGAGCGGCGTGAACAAAACGGTGTGGGCCGCCGTCACCGGGCGCCGCAAACGCATAGCCGCGCTCTGCGAACAGCGACACGATGACCCCTGTCACGAGCGCGCGCCGGACCCCGATCGCGCACGGCCCTTTCGCCGTCATCCGCACATCGAACATAATGTGATCGCCCACCCGGAGCGCGCCCATAACCAGCGGGGGCGCGACATGTGTGGCGTGGATGAAGTAGCCCCGTTGGTCGCCCGTAACCTGCGCGAATGCATAGCCGTCACCGCGTCCGGTGCTCGTCACAATCCCGTACAACATCTCTTGTTTCCACCTGTCTCATAGCGTCGTTCAGGATCGGGCGTCCGCCATCCGATAGCGCTCCACGACGCTCTCGTCGCCGTCTATGGCCGCATCGAGTTCCTCGTCAGTCATCGCCGTCACGTCAATGGTGGACGGCCCATACTCGTGCTGATTCCACGCGATGAGAAGTTCTAACTCATCATCGGCGACATCGCGGAGGGACCGACCCGCATGCAGTTCCGCGAGCAGCGGGGCGAGGCGCGGATCGCTCGCGTAGGGATTGCGGCGGAGCTGCTCTAAGCGCCGCAGGCGTGGTTCGACTCTCATCGTTGTGTTCTCCTTCCACCGACCGGGCTAGCTCACGTCGCCGTAGCGCCCGCTCTTTTCGAGGGCTTCCAACCGTTCCTCAAGCGCTGCTGTTTCATATAAGCGACCTATCGCGGAGGCGAGCCCCGCCATGGCGCTCGCCTTGCGGGGGTCGAGGGTGCCCTCGTGTACCTCCGACACGCTGCTCATCAGCAATTCCAGAATCGGTTTTAACGACGCCGGTATTGCTTTCTTCAAGCGCATCTGGGTTGATTTGTTGTGCCCCCCCGTCTTGTGGGCTTGCTGACGCTTGCCGCTCAAGTCGTCATCGTGCGCCCAGCAGAAATGACGGTCGGGTAAGGGCCGCGCGCGGCACGGGTTGCCGTCCTTCCTTAGCCCCCGACAGGGCTGTTCATCATCCATGGATGACCCCCTCGCCACAAGTAAGTGCAAGCAAAAGCAAGCATCCGTGTTTCATCATGTACGCGCTTCCTTCGTGCGTGTTTGACTGCCGTCACACCTAGCTTTACACTGGTGCGCGTAGGAGGCATTAGTGATGGATTTTTCGTTCGCCTATCTCGTCGGCATCGCGTTTTGGATTTACCTGTTTACGGTCGGGTCGGGCATCCTAGCCGGCCGTAAACAACGTGGCGTGTGGACATGGGCGCTGCTCGGCTTCGTCTTTGGCCCGTTTGCCTTCGCCACCATACTGCTGCTTGGCCCGGCCACGGACCCGCATGATCGCCTCACCGGTCCGCAACCCTACGTTCCCATGAACAACTGCCCCCATTGCCTATCTGCCATCCCCGTGCGGGCGCTGGTCTGTCGTTACTGCACCCGCGACGTGACCGCTCTCACACCAACGACGTCGAATGGGAATACCTCCAGCACACCACAACGCGCCACACCGAAACGGCCGCTGACCGTCGCCGAATGGGAAGCCCTGGAACGATCCGAGGGACATCCCGTGGCGTGCGTCTGCCCTCAGTGCCTCGCACGGAAAGAGCGCGCCAATGAGCAGAGAGGGCTCTCGTGAACCTGGTATTTTTCATCCTCGCGTGCTTTGTCGTCGTCCCTGTCTGCTTGCTCTTCGTCTTCCTGGGGCAACTCACTTTCCTTGCCCACCCGGATATAGCGACGCTCATTGTTGTGGGCGCGCTAGAGATTACAGGGGCCTTAACCGCCATCGTCGTCTTACTGCATGTCTTTGTGCGCGCGGTGCAGCACCCGATGCAGCATCAGGTGTGTTTCGCCTGACGCTCCGACGTGGCCGCGAGCGCCTCGATCTGCCGCTACTGCCAGACAACGCTTATTGAAAGCGAGATAGAGGATGATGACGTTGAGGAGGAGGCCGCTCTTTGATGTGCCCTCGTGGACATCGCGTGCGTCGATGGACATAGAGGCCCCTTCCCGCTACAGATGGATGCGGCTCATGTTTAAGGCGCGATTGAATGGTGACCCGGCGTCACTGGTGAAACCCGCGATGGCGATGGGGCTGACTCCAAGCGCCGGACTATTGCCGCCAAAACTGACGCCGGGCCGCAGAAGAAAAGCGATATGGCTAAAGCCGCGCTGATACTTATAATTTAGCGACCAGCAAAAGATGAGATCACCAGGCTGTGCGTCATCCACGCTCAGATACTCCACGGCGCCATGATTGAGAAAGTAGTAGAACTCCCCGTCGGGTCCGCCATTTTGCCCCTCGTCGCCATTCTCGCCGTCGTTGGACCAGTTGTTCTGCGTGACGAGGGGGAAGCCGACCGCGCCGAACGCGGCGGCCACGAGCCCGGAACAATCGAAATGCGTTGGACCCGCGTGGAAACTCGAATAGGGGGCGCCATTATGTTTTAACGCTGCCGCCAATGCGCGTTGCGCCAGTGTGTTCGGTGGGCTATCAAGAGTCAACGATGTACTGACAGGTTGCCCATTAGACGCCGTGCCCTGCGCCCGCGTCGGGGGGCCTTGTATCAACGAAGTAGTCGTTGTTGACCCGTCGCCCGTGCCTGTGCCGCTGCCCGTATCACCCGACCCGAGGGTGATGATCGTGGCGTAGGCCGTGCCGCTGCCCGATTGCAAACCAATAACGCCAGGGTCTTGCCCCTGCGGCGCCGCCACAATCGTATACTGATGCGATGGTCCCACCCATTGCCCGCCGCCGCTCACCGTCTGCCGCAATTCGATGACGGCCCCCACGAGCAGCGAGGATGATGTCGCCTGGTTGACGGCTAGGGTCGGTTGCGCCTGGACCGTGAAAGGATTGGTCACCTTGCTGTCGTTGGTCGGGTCGAAGGCCAAGAGCGGCACGGTCTGTGGCAATGTGCGGGGGTCGGCCGTGAGGACGGGCGCCGAGATCGACCCGATGTAGGGGAAGCGGTTGCCTGGCGCCCGCCCGTAGACCAGGCCCAACGTGCAGAGCCATTGAGATCCCCACTGGCAGAGATAGCTGCACGACGAGATGTAGTACCGCGTGACACCCTGGCCCTTGCGCACGCCCGGCATATCGACCAGTGTACCGACCCTGTACTGCGCGGGGTCGGCGATGACGATGACCGAGGCGGTCGCCGCGCCGCTCGCGTATTGATCGAGGAGGGTGTCGGCCAACCACTGCCCACCCGCGCGCGATAGCAGCCATGGGGCCTGTATCACAAGTGGGCGCGTGCCCAACTGCGCCACCATACCGGCGGTAGCAGCCGGGTTGGATGGCGCCCTGGTCGCCCCCTGCGTGGTCGGGAACGGCCCCCAGCGCACCTCAACGCTCGTCACCAAGCCGGTGTCCCCCGTCCCCAGGTCGGCGTGCAGGACATCTTCGAGCGCGATTTGTGGGACGTGTTTTTGGATGGGTCGCCCCAGGGCATCGAACGCGCCGAGGAACCCCATGCGCCGATAATGGCCGTAGCCATCCTCATCGAAGAAGAACTCAAGCCCGCTGGAGGCGAGCATCTGCTGGACGGGCGCGCTCCACGTCTGCTGATCCGGGTTGACCATCGTGGACTGGGCGATGGACGGATACAGGCCGGTACCACTATCGGCTACGGGGTCAAAGGTAATGTTGGCCGGATTGTAGCCCACGGCCCGCGCCGAGTACCTGACCACTTCGGCGCCGGCCACGTTGCGCATCCCGGCCATGGCGAGCGCCAGGACGTCCCCCGCCGACTGCCGCCCGACCTCCCACTTTTTGTAGGGGCCGCGGCACTTCAAGGAGACGGTGCGCCCCGCCGAGGGGTCGTGGATCTCGCGGCACTCGTCCACGTAGCCGGCCCATGCGCCCGCCCACACCCCCCGACGATTGCGCAGGCGCACTGTTATGGCGTCCATGGCCTGCGGGGCAACGGTGTCCATCAGCGCGCCCGTAGGGTCATGCAGTGTGATGGTGGCCTGGCTGGACGTGTTCGTGGTCGCCAGCAGGCCCTGGAACTCGGAGAGCGTGCGCAGTTGCCACGCCAGCGTATCCGGTTGGCCACGCGTCCCGGCCTTGGGGTTTTTGCGTGAAATAGTCAGATCATAGGACGGCGAAAAAGCCCAGGTTCCCATAAATGCGCCGTCCTTTTAGTGCAGCAGAGGCGCGGCGGCGACGGCGCGCGGTGACAGTGCTCGTTCCTCGACGAGGCTAGCGGCGCGGGCCTCAATCTCTTCTAACGCTACCTGCAATGCCATTTCCGCGACAGTCATATAGGCCGCGATGGTCTTGTGCAGATCACAGACCATTTGAAAGTGGATACCGCAATACTCAATGAGCGCCGAGGCCCCCGTCTGGATAGCCGTCCAATCGGGCGCCTCCCCGCGCTCGACAACCTCCCGCTGGCTGCCCAAGAGCCGCCACAAAAAGTAGTAACGGGGCTCTATGATCTCACGATGCCCCCGTTCTAACTCACGCAATCGCTCTTTCAATGCCTGGCCCTCGGCTAGGAGCCGCAGCCGCTCGGCCGTGAGCGTCCACGCCTGGGGAAGTTCGTTCGTCCTCTTACATGTCATGGTGCTGTTCCTAACGTACAATTGCGTCCGTGACCGTTAGCTTTTTAGCCAATATGGCCGGGCAATCTCGGCACGCCCGGCGCGGGTGGTGTCCGGTCTTCCGGGCCGTACGATTGCGCCGCGACATGACGCCGCGCGGGCCGCGCCGATCGTCTCCCACAACGCTTGCTCTAGCGGGGCCAACACCTCGCGGTTGCGCCGTGCCAGGAGCGCCAGGCGTTCCTCCAGCGCGGCCACCTCGACGACGAGGGCGGCACGCCTGGTGGTCATGGCGTTGGCTTGCTGGGCTGCCTTGTGCTGGGCGTCCGTCATCTCGGCGACGTAGAGCAGCGCCGGCGTCGCGACGGACGGCGTATCCTCGTGGGCCATGACGCTATTCCTCCCCTACGCCGTCGAGCACGGCTCTGCGACAGTGCGCGCAATCGGGCTGGCCCATTCGGGTCTTGCGGCCGTGGCTGCTCATCGCCTACCTTAGCAACGGTACAACGACGTGCCACATTATCTCTCCCCTTCCCGGCACCCCTCGGCGGCCACCGTATCGGCCTCACCGAGGGGCTTTTCGTTATGTCGCCCCATCGCGGGCTAGGGCCTACAGGAAATCCTGTGGCAAGCCGATACAAAGAGTAAGGGCTTATCAATGAACAACGTATCCACTTTTCGCGCCCGTTCGCGGGCAAGCAGGGCGCAAAATTGACTACGTTATTCTCTGGTGGCCCCTAAGCGAGTGAGCGGTGGTTAGAGCCTCCACCGCTGGCAAGCCACTGGAGGGCCGCTGAGGGGTGTTTGATGTGCGCCCCTCAGCGGCCCTTTTTTCATCTTTCATCACGAACCCGCCATGCTGGACTCGCTAGCCCAAATGGGCTACTGCCAAACACACCCGATACACCTATAACAGAGAAGCGTGTTATCGTTGCTCGGGCTGTGCGGCGATACCAGCGGTGTGAGGGCTGATCGTGGGGGCATGGGCTGCAACCCCACGCTCGGCCCTCCTTTCGTGCTGGCCCAACCGAGCAGGCCCACACGCCCTATTGCGTTCGTCGCACAAGGGCGGCTATGCTATGGGACAGGAGGCGGCCGCGAGACCGACAGCCCCCTCGCATGACCCGCCTCAGCCCTGCCGCTGGTTCCAGCCCGACCAGCGGCTTTCCCTACCAGGACCGCCATCGGAGAGAGATCATGACAAAACATGCATCCCCTATGACGCTCACATGCACGGCTTGCCATGCCCCCTTCACCCTGGCCGCCGCGGCCTACGCCCGGCGGCGGCAGGTCTATGGCGATCGGCTGCTCTGCCAACGGTGCCTGGCGGACATCTGGTTACGGATGCGGCCAGATGAGAAGGGGAAGATCCTTGAGCGGGACATCTCGTCGGAGGCGCAAGCATAACGGCCGCGGCGCGGTTGCCACGTTCCCTTTCAGCGACACACGGCCACCGCCCGTTCCTTGGCCATGAAACTAGCCAGAACCTGTTCCTTCTCTCCCATGACGCCCCCCTACTTACCCCGCCGAACGCGGCTCACCCGGCGGCGGACGGAGCGCGCAGCGCCGCATATAACTGGACATATTATCCGCCCCCTGTGCCCTCGCTAGATCGAGGATGCGTTCTTTTTCACCAGGGGTCACGCGCACCTGTATCAGGAGCGGTCGCGCCGGCTGGAGGGTCGAGCCCTCCGGCCTGCCCGGTGCTCCGCGCGGCGTGTCTGTCTCGGCTGCCATGTCCCCGTCTCCTTCCGCACAACACAAAAAAGGCGGCTCCCGCATGGAAACCACCCTTGAAGACACCGCTTGATGCTATAACCATATCATGTTTGTATCATGCTGTCAAGGTTTCAACCTGGCGTGCCACAGCAAGGACAGGAAGGCCCGTCCAGATGGAGAGCGCGGCCAACCCGGCGCCTTTGCGGCGTGCGGCCGTGGCGGAGCCACAGCCAAGCACCGGCGCCGCATCGCGCACCGTCAACCGATGAATAACCGTCTGCTCGACCGCGGCGGCAAGGGGCGGCTCCTCCGCGTGTAGCCGCGCCCAGGCATCGGCGAACGACAGAGGCGCGGGCAGATCGCTACGGCATTCGATGCGCTCATGGGGCTCCGCGAGATACCTCTCCATCGCGTCACTCATGCGAGGCGCACCGTCAGTGCCATAGAGCAAAGGCGCGTTCGGGCGCGGCGGGACGAGACGCCCCTGCGTACCGCGGAACGCCCTGGCTGTGTCGCGGGTCGTGACGTTGCCGGGCATATGGTCGTCATCATCTCTCGCCATGGGGTCGGTCTCCATTGAGGCTAAGGCCAGCTCGTCTGAGGCTGGCTTTGAGGTTCGCCAAGTTGCGCCAATCACTCGGGCTCGACGCCGAGAACACCTGCACGCCCCGGCCTGGCGGTCGCCAACACAAGTGGCCACCGGGTCGAAGGTGGACCGACCAACCGGCTTTGCGGGCGGCGTGGATGAGCTGCTGCAAGTCGCTCATGCGGACCTCTTCTCTCCGCGCAGGAAGTATAGTTCACTTTTCGAGCGACTGTAGGCGACGTACTGGATGTTGTGTTCCTGCTCGACCTGCGCCGGTCCACTCGCCTTGGGATGCGGCATCTTGTCAGGCGCGAGAATCCACACACGGTCGGCCTCCAACCCTTTCGCCTTATGGACGGTGCTCAGGCTGACGCACGGCGCGCCCTCATCCTTGAAGAGACCCAGGATGGCGTCCTTGAGTGCGGCCGTGTCAGGCGGCCGTGTCGCATCCGCGATAGCCTGGATCGTGGCCGTGCGATCCCGCGCGCGCTCAACGGCCATCACCAGCCGCCCATTGACGCCGCCGGCGTCGCCGAGTTCCCGCTCCACACGCTCAACGTGGGCCGCGAGCGCATCGGGCAGGCGCCGCATCGTAAAGCCGGGCTGCTTCTCGACCTTCTTCACCAACGCGGCCAGGCCCACGCCAATGTCACGCCCACGCACCCGAGCGGGCACGCCGCGACGAATGAGGCGGTAGGCCAGGGCGATCAGCGGCGCGTTGACACGGCACAGCACCATGTCACCGACGCGCATCATGCCCAGCGCGGCGTCTTCGGCCACAGTGTCAATGACGCCCTCAGCCACTCCGGGCGGCGACTCCACCGTGTCATAGATGGTGTTGACCAACGCGGCGTGGCTGCGCGGCAGGCGGTGCGAGATAGACAGGGGCAGCGTACATGCCCCCGTGCGTTCCGCGATACGCGCCATTGACCCGCTATCGGCGCCGGTGAAACGGTACATCGACTGCCGACAGTCACCGACCGCGATGACACGGCCGCCAGGCCGCCGCGCGCGTAGCACGAGCTCACGCTGCGCCACGTTCAGGTCCTGGGCCTCGTCAATCATGACCCAATCGCGCTGGCGTGGCGTCAACCCCAGAACGGCTGGCAGCCACAGCATGTCGTTGAAGTCGATGGATGTGGCGCGCTGGTCAACGCCGCGCTGTAGAATTGGCGCGATAGTCGGGGCAACCTGGTCCCAACTGGTGAGGTCCAGGTCGTAGTCAAGCGCCATCGCACGCAGGGCGTGCAGGTCATCAGGCGGCGTCAGGGTGAGTTGCGCCAAGTGAAGGACCGGCAGGGTCAGGGTCACGAGGTCGCGCGCCGTCGTGCTGTCCAGTCCACGGTCCTGCACGAAGTACGCCTCGGCCAGACGGCGGTACTTGTCCTGCTTGACCGTCGGCGTCAGGCCGGCCGCGCGCAGGGTCACGAACCCCAGGGAGTGGATGGTGCTGGCGTCCAGCGCGGCCGGCAGGCGGACCCGGAGCTCGTCGGCGATGTGCTTGTTGAAGGCGACGAAGAGGCCGTCACCGTCGATGAGCGCGGCAGCATCCACCAGCGTCATCGTCTTGCCCGAGCCGGGCACGGCGTCGACCAGGGCGTCGCCGTGCCCGGTGCGGACCCACGCGTAGATGGCCTCCTGATAGCGCGAGGGCGTGCAGCGCGGCGCCCCCGTGGTTAACGGGCGGGGTGGCGCGGCGACGAGCGTCATGACCACACCGCCTGATGTGGCGCGGAATCTGTGGCTATGTTCAGTGGCCGCACGGAGCGTTCACGGCAGTCTTTGCACTCCCAGCCGTGCGGCGTCAGCGTGCCGCAGTCGCCCCGACAGGGCTTCACGTCCGCATCGCGCCCCACGCTCCCCTCTCCCTTCGCTTCTGGGGAGGACTTATCTCCAAGTTTTGTGGGTATTAGACCGTCAGGCGGTGATGTGATTGGGAAGGGCAACCGTCCCCCGTGACCTATACCCACAAAACTTGGAGATAAGTCCCTTGCGTCGAAGCGGTCGGCGCTTGTGTTCTCCGCGCGGCAATCATCGCAGCGCCAGTCCTCAAGGGGGATTAGCGTTCCGCATCCACGGCACGCGATACTATCCCGCTGAGACTGGTTGATGATCCGCTGCGCCTCGCGTTGGGCGTCTTCCGCTGCCCGGCGCATCGCCTCGGCCTCGGCTTCTTTCTCGGTGAGTTGGTGAGAGAGTTGCTCAGTCACTTCCTCGAAGTGCCGCTCCTTGCTCCGGATGCTGGCGAGCTGCTGGCGTGTGATGCGGTCTTGCTCTTCGCGCCGCTCCCGCGCCTTCAGCATCGTGGCGTGGCGCGCGCGCGCCTCCTCGGCGCGCACAGCGGCGCGCGCCTGGCGCTCCTCAGTCTGGCCACCGGGATCAGCAGCAAGGTCGTCGATTAGGCGGGTGAGGCGTTCCCCGTTGACGGTAAAAACATCGAAGGGCCGGCCGGTGGGACTCCCGTCGAGCGCCGGGCGCTGCGACGCGATCAGCAGACCATCGGCCACGAAGCGCTTCCGCGCCGTGTCGAAGCTGTTGCCAGAGAGTCCCGCGCGCGGCTTCTCCGCGTCGGTGATGCGTACGGTTGCGAACGCCGGGAGCACCGGGAGGCCGAACGTGTAGCCGAACTTGTCGCGCAGCGTCCAGAGGAGCATTTTTTTCTCCGACTCGGTGAAACTCTCGGTCAGGACGAAACGCTGCAATGACTCATAGCCGCGCGTGAGGCCGTCAATCGTCACGCCCGCGCGTTGCAGCGCCTCGCGCTGGATGCGGAGCGTCTTGGCCATGACGGCGAATAGCGGGACAATCGCGGGCGTGATCGCCGGCGTTTCCACCGTCGCCGCCGGCTCATCGGCCGCTGGGCAATACCGCTCCAGCGCGAACGTGTGCCCGGTGGCGAGCAGATCGTCGATGCCCTTGGCGATTGTGTGATCCCAGGTGGCCACGCGGACAGCGTAGCCGTCCGCGATAGCAGTAGTGGCTACTGCCTGACGCGCGCGCGCGACGGCGGCGACGACGTCGCCCCCTTTCTTCGCCGGGTCATCCTGGTCGAGCATCAGCACAACCACGTTGCGCGCGAGGCGCTCCAGGAACGTCGGCACGTCGCGCCGCGCGTCGATACCGGGGATGCTGATGACCGGGTAGCCAAGCGCGTCGGCCGCGGCATCTGCCTTTTTTATGCCCTCGGTGAGGCCGATCACGTCGCCGACCGTCACGCCGCCGGTGGGGACGGCGAGGTGCGCGGGGGCGCCGGGGCTTGGCGCATCCGCGTCGTCCTCGGTGCGGCTCGACAGTTTGAAGTACCGCGCCTGCTTTTCCTTGACCGTTGCCCGACGCAGGTCCAGCGCGACGATATACCCGTCGAGGTCGCGGGTCGGGAGCATCAGCCCCGCGCCCCGGATGATGAGGTGGCGGTTGTGCTCACGGAAGCCGGGCACGCCGCGCAGCTGTTCGCGGCTGTAGGTGCGCAACAGGTCGGCGATCAGGGCGGCTTGGCCGGCGGCGTCGCCGGGCAGCCAGCCGTAGCGCGCCGCCTGGGCCTCGGTTAGCCCGAACGCGATGCGTTGATCCTCGCTGAGGGGGCACAGCGCCAGCAGGCGCGCATACACGCCATCGCACGTTTCGCGGTCGGCCGGCTGGATCGGGGGGGTTGATGGCGCGGGCGTGCGCAGCGACCATGAGCGGGGCTGGGTGGCGTCGTTCGCGCGATGGAGATAGACGCCCATGTATTTGTCCGTCCACTGGTCGGGCTCGCCGACGGTGCGGCAACCCGAGTCTCCGTTGTCGAACTGGAGACAGTACGTGGTCGCGTTACACCAGCGGCAAGGATTGCGCCGACTAACGCGATTAGCGCATGTGGGACGGTTACTAGAGGTGAAGGCGGCGGTGTTGTCGTGGGGGGAGGCGCTCATTGAGCACCGCCTAGCGCATGGGTACGTAAAGATGCTACACTAACAGTAGACATATAAGTCGCCTCGTGGTTCGTCTAAGGGCCGGTCTCACGCTTTCCGCCAAGTTGGAGTGAGTCGGCCTTTTGGCTGCCTGCTTTCAACGGAGCAGGCTCCCGTCCTCTTTTCCTTTGGTTTCACGACCAATGTAAGCTATCCTAGTAAGCGAACGCACCAACATAGCCGGTTAGCTATATGTGCGTCGCTCTGGCAGCGCGCTCTCCGAGGACTAGTTTGGCGACTAATCGGAGGCGCGCTGTTTATTTTCACGATGTCATCATCGGCTCCCCCTGAGTCTCTGTCGCCGCGACCTGCGTCAGCTTGTCGAGTTCGTCCCGGCGGACAACCCAGCCCTTGCCAATTTTGCGAGCGGGCAGTATTCCCGTTTGGCACCAGAACCTGACGGTCGATGGCGCAGCTCCCAGGAGTTCGGCCGCGTCCCGTGCGGAGACGGCAATGGGTGTTAATTCAGGATTTCTCATCATCCAATCCCCTCTCGTTGACTAGCGTATCTAGCATCTACCCTAGTCTAACCTACTTTATCGCGTTTAATCGGTCTAACATACTCCCCTGGTGAAAACGTCACGATTTAGGCGTTTTTGGTGGCCGGCCGCGGGGTAAGGGCGGCAGGTTGTTGGCCTCTCGATAGAGGCGGATGAGTTTGCGCACCCCGGCGCCGGAGTCTATCCGGCCGACCACGGCGCCATCGTCCGCCGTCAGCGCGGCGGTGAAAGCGGGGTTTTTGGCGATCTCCTCGGCGCCGTTCGTTTCATAGAGTCGATTGGCGATCTCTCCCGCGAACAGACGCCTTTCCGCCTTCATGTCGCGTCTGCTCCTGGCCGTCTGACTCGTCCCGTAGGGTAGACGGTCAACCTGCCGCGCATCTTCAAAGAGGGTCGCTTCGATCCGTTGGGCCATACCCCATCCCTCATCGCGAATGTCCTCCTGGCGCTCCAGCCGGGGGGACCCGTCCTCATCTATCCGTATGACGAATGGCCACGGGTAGCATAGGTCGAAAATAGCGGCCCCTTGGCGTATCTCTTCGGGCCAGAAAAGGAGATGGGCGACGAGCAGCGCGTAGTGTTTGTTTCTCCGCAACTTGCCGGGCGTGAACACGCCCGCCCCTTCTCGTATCGTATTGGCGATGACTTGAAACGCCAGGCGTGCTTTGGGGTCTAGTTTGGCGGGCGGTGGCACGCTCGGCCAGACGTCGACGGGGACAAAGGGCGCGGACGCCGCGATCGCCATGGCAAGCACCATATTAAGATAGTCGGCCATCGCACCGTCGTCGCCGGCCATCGTCCTCGTCAGCCACTCCTCATGCGCGGCCCGAAGCTCTGGCTGGTTACGCCACCACGGTATACCGCCGGCCTTCCACAGATCGGCGATGATCGGATCTAAGCGGCTATCTTGTGCGGCCCGCTCTTCGTCCTTGAAGGTGAAGAACGAGAAGTCACGCACTACCATTGCGTGGGCCTTCCCGCCGTGATGCACATAGCGACAACCGTTACTCCTGCCCTACATAGAGCGGAGCGGACGCACGCGCGATCGCCGTTCACGTCCACTCCCCCACGGACTCGTGCAACGTCGAGCGATCGCGCTTCGCATACGCCTGGCTAGTCGAGATGTGCGCGTGGCCGAGCTGCGCCGCGACCTGTAACAGGTCGTGCGTCTGCCCATAAAGACATGTCCCGGCCGTGTGCCGCAGGCTGTGGAGCCCGCGCTCCGCGACGCCTGCCTCCTCCGCGAGGCGCTTGATGCGATACCACGCCGCCTGGCGCGTGCGATACGGCAAAACGTACTCGGCCCTATACTCGTGTGGGATGGCCGCCAGCGCCAGGCGTAGCCCCTTGGACAGCACGACCGTCCGGGACTTGTTGCCCTTACCGTGTGCGACGACAAGCTCTTTCGTGGTCATGTTGACATCGGTCCACCGTAGCCCGAGCATTTCAGATGCGCGCAAGCCACCATGGGCGCCGAGCAGGACGAGCACGCGGTCGTAGCGGGCCATGGTCTTGGCGGCTGGCCCGCCCTCGGCCTCCTGGCGGGCGATGACGGCCAGGAGGGCGTCCACCTCGTCGTTGCCGTACGCGCCGCGTTTCTCCCAGCTTGCCGTGCTGTCCCTTGGTGCGCGCGTCTCGCCGAAGGGATCGTCCGGCGTCGCTTTGGCCCACCGTAACGCCCGATAGAGCAATCGTCCCGCGGCCAAATATAGGCTGATTGTTGAGGGCTCGTACGTCCCGCGCCCGGCTTTGCCTGCCTGTAGGTCGGCGACCCACGCCTCGCCGGCATCCTCAGCGGGGTGGAGCATGGAGACCGTGGTCCAGTCCGTGACCAGATTGCCTATCGCCTCGCGGTAGCGCTTGCGTGTTCTTTCGGACGTTCCGATGCCTGACCGTCCCTTGAGTGTCAGGTAGGCGTCAGCGAGGCTCCACAACTCGGCCGAGTTGTGGTCCAGGGTGGCGGCCATGGCACGGCGACGACGCGCATCGGGCAGCATATCGGACCAGCCCTTCATACGGTCGGCAGGGTCAGCTCCCCGCCCGTCGTGGAGCACCAGCGCCCGTGTTTGCTCAACCATGCCTCACACTCCCTGTCCCGTTCGCTATCGCGCGCCCTGCGCTATCTGTCGAAGTCTGCGCCAATGGGCGCTTCCACGTCGCCAACGACTCGTACACAAAGTATACAGAACGTCTATTCGGTAAAAAGTCGCCTAGACGACCGCCGCTTCCTCTTCCCGTTTCGCCGTCCGTAACATGCGACGATCGCGTGAGTCACGGACCACGAACCGGCGTGGTCCGTCCCCCTCGGCTGTGCGCAGCTTGGTGGCCGTTGCCCTGGCGTCCTTCTCGGTGCGGAAGGGACCAGCCGCGATCTCCTCGATGCGCTCCATCCATTCCACGTCGCGCGCCGTCGCCGCATGGTCGACCATCCCGAGGTCGAGCCCATCGGGCGCGATACCTATGTCGTCGGGCTCGTAGCGATAGGCGATGACGTCAAACGTTTGGTCGCCGGCGGGGACCAAACCCACACTCGTCAGCTCTGTAAAACTGAACCCCATGTACGGGGGGGCAAACTCAAACTGCCCGTCCTCGTCGCTGTACTCCGATGCGACACGTTCAACGGCGTCTACCACGGCGAACGCCTCGGCGAACGTGAGCAGGCGTAGGCGAGCGATAAGCTCGTCAATATCGACCTCCGCATGGGGGAATGGCTCCATGCGCGCGCGCGCTTCCGCCGTCAAGCGCATCCCCATCCTCGAAAGGATGTTTGCCTTCCTCGTGCGGTCGTCCTCTATGACGTCCTTCATGCGCGCGACGTACGCCCACAACATCAGCGGGTCGACACGGTATGCGCCCTCGTCGTCGCGGCCATGCCGTCCTGGACCAGGTGCGGCCGTCTCCGTGACCGCGCGCACGACGACGCGCGCCTCCCCAATCGTGAACGTGGGCAAGGAACGACGTAGCACGCTGTAGTAGCGCCCGAGGTCGCGCTTGGCCACGACGGATTCGCGCCCCTGCGCGGCCCGCGCCCCGATCTCGCCCTCTATGTCGCCCGCGCTGAACTGGATCTTTAACGCCATGTTTGATCCCTCCCCTTTGATACCTACTCATGCAGTAAGATACTAACTATGTAATAGTATCCAGATAGATACAATGTGTCAAGGGAGAAGTGTTTCACATGTGGGGGGAGATGGGCGCTCATTATGACTCTTAGTATCCGCGCCACCATCCTCACCGCCGCCGCCCTCTAGCGCGGCACGCTGCTGGTCGGCGCTGCCGTTCCGCATGATGTCCGCGACCATCTGTGCGACGGCACGCTGCATCACCTGATGTGTCTTCTCTCGGCGGAGTCAGTGGCCGCGGCCCACGATGACCACGACCACCGACGGGTAGGTCTTAGCGCGATGCGGTGGCGACTACATTCGGGTAGAGAAGCGCGACGTACCGTGCCGCCTCGTCGTCGGCCATGTGTCCGTTAACGAAGGCGTCATCCTCTTCGAGGATAAGCGCCTCGAACAACGGGTCTTCAGGCCCCCAGATTGCCGGGTCGTTCCCCTCTGGCGTATACCGTACCATCGCTGCGCTCAGACGCCGCCTCGCCACGTTCACCTCCGCGTCGGTGAACAGACCGCCCGTGCGTTTTATGAGCACGACCGCCTCTAGCGTTAAGTGTGGGCGCTGTTGGGCTATGGCGGCCTGGAGCAGGGGCGACGCGTCACGCTGGGGGTCAAGGGCGCGGCGAGCCAGCGCGACGCCGTCATTCCCTGCGTGCCGCAGCGCGACCTTCATCGCCTCGGTTGGGTAGGGATGACCCTGAACGTCTTTGAGGTGACGGTGGATGTCCGTGATAAGTCGTTCCATCGCCTTCGTAAACTGTGCGGTCGCCGTCTTAGTCCCTGTTATGCCGTTCGTCATGTGTGGCGCTCCCTCTTACTGGGCTTTGTACATTGGCGCAGGCACCAAATAATGTGCGCGTGTAGTGATCGTTCCTCTTCATCGCTGGCACGCTTTAATATGTCGTGAAGGTCGTTTGGAAGACGAAGCGATATACGATAAAAGCCGCGGTCCTCTGGCGTAGTCTGTTCTTTACTCATACCCTAAGTGTAGCATCACGATAACGCTAGGTCAATGCTATTTATCTCCTTGACAATGGCATCATCATGATGCTATTATAGAAGGGTAGGGAGTAGTTAGCTTCCACAACGACAAAGCCGAGGCGCTGCGCTAACAGCCCTCGGCACGACACAGCGAGGATAGATCGCCATGCACACTCAGTCTACGGCCACACATACCACGAACGCTAGCACTTTTCGTCCGCGCGTTCGCCGCCTGGGCCCTGGCCGCTACCTGGTGGAGAGCGCGAGTAAGCCCGGTACAGGTCATCCCTGCACGCTCGACTACTGCAACTGCACGGGATTTTCGTACAGGGGGATCTGCCGCCACGTCGCCCTCGTGCGCGCGATGGAGCCGGCGATGCAGCAGTGGTACGGGCAGGCGACGCTGGCCGCTTCGGTGTCCGTCCCGATGACGGCCGGCGCTCCCTCGGGCATCGTACGCCCGGTCATGCCCACGCCACCCGTCGTCGCCAGCCTGGACGCCCAGACCGACGAGGCCGAGGCGCGGCTTGCTAGTGCGCGGCAGGCGCTCGCGGACACGGACAGCCGGGCCGACGAATATGCCGGACTGTGGTGCCAGGTGGACCGCTTGGAGCGCGCCGTTGCCGCTCTGCACTATGAACTGATGCGGGCGGCTTGACATGCGTCCCACCACTGCCACTACCAACGCGGCGGGTATCGTACCCGCCGCCCCCTACACGACCGCCGAGCCAGCCTACGCGTACGTCGGCAACGGACGTTGGTTGCCGGCGAACAAAGCAGCGCACGAGGAGATCCGCCGCTGGAATGAGTATGCCGCCATGGTCACGGCCCGGAGCGCGGCCAGCAGGGGCGTCCAGCAATGACGCGGACACCTTCCATTCCTCCCACCGAGACAGCGCCCGCGCGTAGCGCCTGGGGTTTCACGCGACGCGACGATGGCCGCGCGGTCCTGACCCATGACGGGCAGATCGTCGCCACGCTGGCCTGCCGCACACCCGCCGAGCAGGCCCGCGTGTACGACCTCTACAGCGCGCTCGTGCGCAGGGGGGCGTCACGATGACCACCGCCCTTCCGTCTATCGAGACGCCGTACCTGACCCTGGAACGGCCGGTGCTGGTCTACCAGCGCCACGGTGGCCTGATCGCCGTGCCCTTCGACCTCGACGGCGCTCCGCATGTTGTCACGGTGCGCATCGACCCGCTTACGGACGCCGAGACCGTCGCGATAATTCCGGCCTGCGCGCACGACCCGCGCGCCGCACTGGCGGCGCTTGTCGAAGCGTTAGACGCGCTAGAGGGCGTGCGTGACCGCGCTCAGGCCCAGGGGCGTCGTGACGCGGTACGCCTCTCTGAGCGCGCCCTGGCCGCCCTCCGGCGTGAAGGCCAGGTCCTCGGGGAGACACGCGCACAGGTGGTCCCGCGTGTCACGGCCTATCCGGGTCGTCGTACCCCGCGCCATACGTCGCGGATGGAGGCTGACGCATGACCACACAGCGCCATGCCTGGCCGTGGGCACGCGGGCCGCCCTCCCCTCACAATCCATGAAGCCCCGCGTCACCGCATGCATGCCCCGCTTACAGCACCAATGATTCACTGGAGGAGTTTTCACGACCATGAGTACGACACATACCGCACAACTGACACCCAACTTCGTGCTAGCGCAAGACACCGCGCAAGTGGTGGCTGACCTCGCCGAGGATGATAACCCCGACTTGACCGCGCCTCATGCGCCGCTGCGCCCACAGCGCCCTATGCACTATAAATGGGAGTCGAGGTTGGAGCCGGGGATCGTGTGCACCGATGTGGTTTCGGTCGAGCGTGCGGTCCTGCGCGCTGCCGTGACTATCTTGCGCCGCGTGATTGGTGAGCATCCCGTGTGGGCCATCGAGACGGCCGACGTGTATGACGGCTATAAGGAGCTTAAGTTGCCCCTGGAGGCAACGGCGTATCTCCTGAAAGCCTTCGCCGCGCATCGGGGGAAGGTGGCACCCCACAGAGACACCACGGAGACAAGCGCGGCGCTCGACGCCGCCCCGCTGCTCGACCTGCCGTTTGATAGCGTGGAGCGCGTGCTTGTCGCACTCTCGGGTGTTCTAAACGGGTATATCGACGGCACCGATGATACGCTGGGCAATTACCAGCGGGCCGCCAGCGTGGCGCATACGATCACAGATCTCACCGAGGCCATGGCCTCGTACGAGCGTGACGTGCTGATCCCACGCGCGCAGGCCGGGGAGGGGTACAGCCCAGCGGCGTGGGCTAAAGAGCAACAGACGGCACAGGACACGACCGGCGTGCTCCACGAGACCGATGCCCCGGCGGGCTAGCCTCGCCCGTTGTCCCATGCGTATCTCAGGGCCGTTCGCGTGATGCGAACGGCCCCTTCGCATTGGCGGCATGTTACACTTGCGCCATGGCTGATATAACGGGTGCGGACACGGCGGACAAGGCGCGTGCGGACACGGCGGACAAGGCGCGTGCGGACAGGCGCGGCCACGTCCGCCGTGGCGCCACTGCGGACCGTGCGGACCCTGCGGCCACCACGGACACGTCCGCACCCCCGCCTTTCACCACCACGGAGGCGGCCGTCCGCCTGGGCGTCTCGGAGCGTACGGTGCGGCGCTACGTCGAGCGGGGCAAGCTAGAGGCCCGCCTTGTGATGACGCATCGCGGTGAGGAGTGGCACATCGCGGCGGCCGACGTGGAGACCTTCCGCCAACAACGCGACGCGATCCGCTCCCGTCCTATCGTGATGGACGATAGGGAGAGTCCGGCCACCACGGACATGGCTGCGGACGCCCGCGGCCAGGGTGGGGACACGCGCGGTCAGCCCGTCCGTACTCTCACACCGGCCGTCGTACAAGCCCTTGTCGCGCCCTTGGTCGCCGAGATTGAGCGCCTTGCGACGGAGAAGGGGCAGGCCGAGGGTGAGCGTGACATCTTACGCCAACAACTCGCCGAACGTGAGAACCAAGCGCACGACTTGGTAGGAGAACTACGCCGCCGCGCCGAGGTGGCCGAGCGCGAGGCCGCGGAGCTGCGTCTGGCCCGGCGACAGATGCCATGGTGGCTTAGACTGCTGGTAGGGGGCCGCTGAGGCGCGATGTGCGGGTAGGACGTCATCCTCACCCCGACCCTGCTAGTGAGGCCAACCCATGATGCCGCGCCCTCGTTTCGTCGCTCGCTCCCGCCCCGGCTCGGGGCCGTGGGCTGTGTTCGATGATCTGCGCGGGTACACCGTCACCCAAGGCAATACGGCCTCCGTGTCCACGTTCAGCGCGCGCAGTCACGAGGCGACCTGGCGTGAGCGGTGTCAGCGCTGGATCGAGGCCGAGCACCGGGATACCACGTCCTGAGCGCTAACGGCAGGCGTACATGCAGCGCGAGCGGCCCACGGCGGCAACACAACACACCGCAGACCGTCCGCGCCCCTAGCCTAGCATATGGGGCGCGCGGTATCGTATACATAGCATATCTATCTTTTCAAGTAGAGAGGGTGTTGTCCTGCGTGCGATTTGTGCTCGTTGGGGAAGCGGCCCTGTGTGGCCTAGTGGATGAAGACGCTGGTCAACCACAGGCCGCCCCCAAACCAAAGCCCGATGCGCGCGAACCAGGGGTATACCCAAGGGTGCTGTGGTTGTTTCGCGCGGCGGCTGGCTATAGCTTTACCCACTGCCCATAGTTGCCACCCCATCAGCGCCACAATGCACAAAATCCCTATTAGTTCAGGGATACTGAGCAGGACTGCCAGGGCCTCCTCCGCACGGTTGGTGCTGACAGACCGCGCTGCGACTTGCCACGCGATAGGGATCGGTATCCAGAGGACGGCCCACGGTCGCCGGCTGGCGACCGTGGTGAACTGTGCCAGTCGCGCCGCTGCGCTGTGGGCGATAGACCGCGCGCTCACTGCTCCTGCTCTTGGCCTGTCGCCGTGGGGCGCTTCTTAAGATCGGCCATAAGGATTTGACGCACGAGTACGGCGGGGGGCACGCGCTCATCGGTTGCTACCCTCTCCAGTAGGTCGCGGTCCTCTGGGCTGAGTCGAATAGTCACCTGCATCGTCTGTCCTCCTTCTCGTCGCGGTCGCGCCATAAGCGTGTGCCAGCTCCCTCTCAATACTTGTCCCTGTTCACTATAGGGTGTTTGAGAGGTGTCTAGAGAGTCTTAAAACTTGCTATTAGCGACTCTTAATCGTATTATAGCAGTAGACTCGTCCATCTGTAGCAGTTTCGCTACAGGTAACGGCGTGGCACGGGGCTCCACATTACCGCATAGGGCCACGCGGGCGCGAGTAGTAAGCAGCAACGGCGTGGAGAGGGAGGGGGTAACGGGACGTATCGAGCGAGAGAAAGGGCACGACAAAGGCCGGCGTCGCGCTCACGACCCGGCCGGTGGAAGACAACAGGTAGACACACCATGACGTAGAGCCGTCCCATATGCTTCACCTTCAACTTTACCATGAGTGATGCAGTATGGCACGGGACCATCAAAAAAGGACCTGTAGACGATGCAAACGCTTCTGGACCTCATCAACTCGTTTGGCACGCAGATTATCCTGGCCGCCGTTGGCCTGGGCATCGTCGGCGTGTTTATGGGTGTCTTCGCCGGCATCCTGGGCTATCGCCACGGCGCGGATGTCACCCGCACGGCACTCGTCGGGATGGCGCTCTTGATCCTGATCCGGGTGATCGCCGCCACGCTCGCCAAGCAGGCCGGGGCCAACATCGGGTAGCCCCTCATCATCAATCCGCACTGAGGCTAGCGGTGGGCCTGGTCGACGTGGCCAGCGCCCACCGCTTTTCTCTTTAGGGAGACAACACGCTATGCAACCCATGAGTAATCGCCGTTCCCCGCGTGTCCCCAATGAGCCGTGGCGCGGCGGACCGGGCAACCTGACCATCGCACAGACCGTGGCGCTGCTCACCGCCGGGCTCGCCGCCGGCGGTGTGTGGTGGCTCGGGGCCTTTATCTTCGGCACGACGCTGCTCGCCGTGTTCGGGCATATCATTCTGACCAGCATCGCCGGCGGTGGACTGGCCCTCCTGTTCTATAGCATGGCCGACCCCAACCGCGAGCCGACCATCCGGCAACACCTCTTCTTTAGCCTGCGTCGTCACACCTACATCAGCAAGGAGCCGCGCCATGACACCCAGCCGATCCCCTTCCACACGCCCCACGGAGCGCGCCACGCCGCCGCGCGCCTGGGTCGGGGCCGTCCGTCGCGTCCTGCCGTCGCGGCCCTCTGGCGACGCCTCAGCGCCCTCTCGCGCCGGCGTCCCTAAACCACCGCGCGTCGCGGGACCGCTGCCGCTGCCCGCTGGCCCCGGATGTTTCACTGTCGAGCCGGACGGCACGCTCATCTTTGCGGACGGTTCGTGCCTAGCTATCGTGCGGGTCGACGCCTTCCTCAACCTGCGCAGCCTCGGCGTGCACGACCAGGAGCGCGTCTGTCGCGAGTTCGCGGCCCTCGTGCATGGACTGGCCCAGGCCCAGGCCCTACAGGTCATCATCGAGAGCAATCCTATCCGTCCCGACGCCGTGATCGACGCCGTGAGCGCGACCGTCACCACGTCAGATCGCACGCTACGCGAGATCGCCGCGCCGACGCTGGCATGGTTGGAGCGCGAGGTGGCGCGCACCCATGTCCCCGACCTGTCGGGCTACCTCATCATCGCGCCCGCCCCGGAAGCGCGCGGCGGCCTGGCTGGCGTCCTCGACGAGGCGCGCGACCAGCTCGGGCTCCGGCGCGTGGATGAAGACCGTATCGACCGCCACGGGCTCGACGCGGCCGTGGATGACACGCTCGCGCAGGTCAAGGCGTCCGACCTCGCGGCGCACCGCCTACGACGCCCCGACGTGCTAGCCCTGCTGTGGCGCACGGCCAACCCCGGCGCCCCGCAACCCGATGAGCTGGCCGACGCGTGCGACGCGGGCACCCTGGCGGCCGCGCTGACGCCCCGCCACTGGCAGGAGCGTCGCCGCGCGATCGTGCACACCACCGAGGACGGTACGACGGTCTACACACGCTCACTCTATTTGCTCACGCCCAAGGAATTGACGAGTCCCGGCTACTTGGGCGATCTCATTGCCATCGAGTGTACGGCACGGCTGTCGTGGCACTTGCGCGGGCTGGACAACCTCCGTGAACGGACGCGGGTGCTGCGCAAGCGCAAGGCGTCGGCCGCGTCGGTGCGCCGTGCCTATGAGCGTAAGAAGTTGCCTTCACTTGACGATGAGGATGCGTTGGAGGAGGCGGGCGCGCTCGCGCAGGACCTGCACAGCGCGGTCGAGGGCCTGGCGCTGTCCACGGTCGTCCTGACGCTTCAAGCGGAGAGTATGGCAGCGCTCGATACGGCCACGCGTCGCGCCCTGTCCTTGATCGGGACGCGCCTGGGCATCCAGCCCGGCAAGGGCCGCGGCTATCAGGGACCACTCTGGCGCGCGTCGTTGCCCCTCGGGCAGAACACGGCGCGGCGGCGGGCTAAACGCTGGCATACCAGCGCTGTCGGGAATGGTTTGCCCTTCCTGGCCCACAATCCGGGCACCCCGACTGGCTTCCCGGTGGGCTTCGCCAGCCGTGGCCACGAGCTGGTGCTGCTCGATCTGATCCATCCCAGCCTATCGACGTCGGTCATGACGGTCACGGGCTCACAGGGCATGGGCAAGACGTTCTGGCTCTTGCGCTGTGCCCTGTGGTCGCGCTACCGGGGGCATTGCGTGACATTGATCGCGCGCGCCGACCACTTCGCGCCGTTCGTCGCGCTGTGCGGCGGGGCCTACATCACGCCCGGTAAGCAGGACGATCCGCCGATCATCAACCTATGGGACTTGCCGGCGGGCCAGAAACTGAACCGCAAGGTGAGCTTCCTGGTGGCGGCCCACGAGATCCTGCTGTGCAACCCTGGGCAGGAACTGGACGGCGAGGTGCGCAGCGAACTTGACCGCGCTATCCAGGCCGTCTACGCACGCCACGCGGCGCCGGTTGGGGAGGAGCGCGCGCTGTTAGGCGAGGACGCGCCCCTTGAACGCGCCCCTTGAACGCGAGCTGGTCGCCGAGTTGGTGGCGCGCGCGGCCGTCGAGGGTGTGACTGCACGGAAGCGTGAGCTGATGGAGAAGGTGCACGCCACGCTCTTGCAATACGTCACTGACCCTGCGCACGGCGAGGGCCGCTACGCGCACCTGGTGGACCGCGCGACCGGCGTCAACATCGCGGAGGACGTGCTGTGCTGGAACCTCGACGACCTGGACCCGCCCCTGTACGCCCTGATGTTGTTCACGATCACCGCCGCCATGGCGCACCGCGCCAAGAGCACCTTCGACGCCACGCGCGGGGCCAGCGCCGAGTTCCTGGCGATTGACGAGGGCTGGTTCCTGTCCGAGTTCATGGGCGCCGGGCGTGAATTGACCAACTGGGCCAAGCGCTCGCGCCACATCGGGCTCATTCTGGCCTTCGCTAGCCAGCAGGTGTCCGAACTCATCAAGCCCGCGACCAAGCCGATCTTCGACGCCGCGTCACTGCGCTGTGTGTTCCGCCTGGCCGACGTGCGCGACGACGAGGACACCGCCGCCTGGGCCGCGCGTGCGTTGCAGTGTTCGGTTGAGGAGGCGCACGTTATGACCTCCTTGCACGAGGGCCAGATGGTCCTATTCCGGCAAGCCAAGGACGGGAGTCGTCGCCGCGGCGAGGTCGATGTCATGGCCCCACCGCTGGAATATGAGTGCTTCACGACCGAGACCTGGGCGGACGTACCCGCCCGTAACGAGGCGGTCGCCCGCCTGGGCAGCGTGGCGGCCGCGATCACCGAGTTGGCCGCGAAAAGGGGAGGCTAGCATGCGCTTTACATTCGATGACCTGGCCGTGACGCTCTTCTTCTGTGGCCTCGTACCGTTGGTGGGTATGTGGGCGCTCCTGACCCTGCTGCCCGTTTTTGTTGGCGTCGCCGTGTGGGTGCTTCATGTGCTCGGCGTCCTGGAGGAGGTCGTCACATGCATCTACGTGTAACACTCGGCACCCGCGCCCTGATCGGGGCGTTAGGCGTTACACTGTCCGTGCTCTTGCTCGCGCCGACTATGACCCTGGCCGGAAGTAAGCCCGCGTCCACATCGACGCCCATCGCGACGCAGACACCGTACCCGACGTACACGCCGCCGGCGACACAGACGCCCTATCCGTCGCCGACCGTCATGCCGTCGCCCTCGCCCATTCCCCAAGGGACGGACCCGACCAATCCGCACAAGTATTGCACCGGCTTGCTCAACTGGTGTCCCAACCTGAGCGGTCTCTTTAACGCCATCGGTGGTCTCGTCAACGGCGCGATTGTCGGCCTGTTCTCACCGATTGAGCACGCCATCTCGGATTCCTTCACAAGCCTTGTGGCGCCCTTCCAGAAGGATTTGACCTACACCCCCAATATCCCCGCCGAGGCGTCGTGGAGCGGCCTACGTAACGTCCAGACGGCGTTGCAAGAGTTGGCAGCGACGCTGTTCTTCGGCTTCCTCCTCGTCGGCGTGTTCGCGCGCTACCTGGAACAACTGGGCCACGGGGACTTCGCCCAACTGACGAGCCCGCTACGCCGGGGCGTGGTCGTGACCGGCCTGATCGCGGGCTACCCGCAATTCATGGGCTGGGCCTTCACGCTCGTTAACAGCGCGGCCGGTGTTATCAACGCGATCCCGCTGGATGCCCATGAAACGGCGTGGGAGGCGGTCCGGGGCGCGATCTTCGCCGTCCACAACGCCATCAGCATCCAGACCCTCCTAGACGCGCTCGTGATGCTCCTGGCCTACGCCCTCGTGCTCCTCTCCGTCGTCGTGCGCGACTTTGGCCTGGGGGCGCTCGGGGCGCTCTACATCGTGGGACCACTTTGCATGGCCTGCTTCGTGTCGCCCTACCTGGAGATCATCGCGCGCGCGTGGGTGAAAATGGTCATCAGCCTGGCGCTCTGGCCCATTGGCTACGCCGTGGTGCTCAAGGTAATCGCGCTCATGTTCGCCGGCGGTGGCCCGCTCTCGGAGTTCGGCGGCTTCTCGGCGGCGTTGGGCGCGCTCGGCCTCGTCCTCGTCTTGTACAAGACACCGGCTATCGTCGGGTCGTTCGTGGGTTCCACCGGGGCTGTCCTGGGCGCGGTCGCCACGTCGTTCACGGATGCGGGCATTGGGGCATCGGTCGGCGCGGCACGGTCCTTCGTGGGTAGCAAGATTTTCCCCGGCGCGGGCCACTAACGACAACGACTAAGGAGAGACAGGGTGAAACGACCAACCTACCGGGCACGTATACAGTGGCGCATTTGGGCGCCCTGGTATGAAGTGTCGCGCCAGATCGGCGAGTGGCAGGCCCATACCGATGACCTGCACGGCGCGCTTACCGTCGGCGGTGGCGCGGTGGCGAGTACGCTCGTAGCAGCCGTGCTCTTCCCTCCGCTCTCACTGCCGATCGTGGCAATTGGCGGGCTCCTGGCCGTGGCCGCGGCGACGTGGGCCAGCCCGGAGGGGCGTCGCCTCGCGGATGGCTTGAAACAGGAAGGGTTGCCATCTCCGCGCACAGCCGCGCGCATCGCGGCCGGGATGGTCGCCGCGGACACGCGGGCCGTGTGGTCCGGGCGTCCTGCCGTAATGGGTAAAACGATACCCCTCTTGATCGAGGGGCCGCGTGTAGACGAGATAGAGGAGGAAGGGGACCATGACGCTAACACAAGCGCCACCGAGTGACGCCGCCGCCCCCGTGGAACAGTGGGAGTACCACGAGGAGGTTATCGACTACAAGGATCTGCCAGCCTTCATCACGCACATGAATGTAATGGGGCGCGAGGGCTGGGAACTGTTCATGTGCGCGCCTATCTCGCGTGGGGGCGGCTTTCGCTACGCGCCCGGACTGACCAGCCATTACCAGACGATCATCAAGCGTCGCGTCCCGCGGCGGTAAGGGGAGAGCAACCATCATGGATCGCATTCACCCCGCGCCTATCTTTTTTCACGCTAGTGAGCGCCTGCAAGGGCGGTACGCACGCCTCTCTCGGCGTGGTCGCGCCCTTCTCATTAGTAGCGCCCTTGTCGTGCTGGCGTGGCTCCTGGGCCTCCCACAAAGCCTCTGGCGGCACATCTACGTGTGGTTAGCCTATCCGCCGGCTGTCCTCATTCAGGCCATCAGCAGCCCGCTCAGCGCGCATGTCCACACTCTTGGATGGAGTCAGTGGACGGCCAATATCGACGCGCGCTATGTGTGGCTGCACACGCGGGCGCATGGGGGCCTGGGCGGCGTGATCGCTATCGAGGTGCTGCTCCCACTCGTGTTACTGGGTATGCTGGCCTGGCGCGTCGGATGGTTCATGTACACACGGCCGCGCAAGCTCAAGCCCTCGACGGCACATGGGAGCGCGCGGTGGATGTCGCGCACCGAGATGCGCGCGCTGGCCTATAAAGGCGCGCCGCTCCTGCTCGGGACGCGCCACGGCGTCAGCATTGCCATGGACCGCTCCGTCCAGGTGCTCAACACGCTGCTCATCGGCGTCATGGGCAGCGGGAAGACGGCGGGCTTCATTCTCTCGAACATCCTGCGCGAGACGGGCGTCCGTGACCTGGTTATCACCGACCTGAAGTTGGAACTGCTCCAGAAGGCGTACACGCACCTCAGCAGGCACTACGACGTGTGGCTGCTCAACTTTACCTCGCCCGAGACGAGCATGGCGTATAACCCCCTGCGCTGCTGCACAAGCCCGCTCCTGACGGCCCTCTGGACGAACGCCTGGATCAAAAACACCGGGGCGAACGACAAAGAGCCCGTCTGGGACAACTGGGCGCGCGACGTGATGATGCCCGCCATTTTCCACTTGCAGGGCAAAGACCCGAGCGGCGAGACCGTCACGCTGGCCCACCTCGACGACTTCCTGAACGGCCATGGCGCGGAGTGGGTCATGGACGAACTGCTACACAGCCCCGCGCCACTCGCCCGCAAGGCGGCCCGCGGCTTTATGTCCAACCTGCGCAAGAATGACAAACTGCTCGGGTCGATCTGGAGCGAAATTAGCCCCAAGTTCATGCTGCTCTCCGAGCCCATGATCCAGGCGACGACCTCGACGCACGAAATCGACCTGACGCGCCTGGGCAGCGGCCAGGGCCGGCCGGTCGCCCTCTTCATCGCCCTGGACCCGGAGTTGATTGATGAGTTGCGCCCGCTCACGGCGACGTTCTTCCTTGACCTCTATCGCGTGCTGGGCTCCAGTGCCCGCACGACACCCGGTGGCCGCCTTGGGCGCGATGTGATGATCTACGCCGACGAGTGGGGCGCTATCGGCTATGTCCCACGCTTCACCACGGTCATCAACCTGCTGCGCAGCGCCGGCGTCTACGGCATCTACGCCGTGCAAACCACCGTGCAGCTCGTGCAGACCTACGGTGAGGAAGGGTTCACCGCTATCAAGGCCGCGTGCGCCACCAAGATTGGCCTCTCCAACATGGTAGACGACGACGCCCGCTGGTTCAGCGAGTCCGTGCTGGGGCAGGCCACGGAGGTCGCCCAGAGCAGCAGCGTGCAGCGCGGGCGCTTCCACGTCACGACCGACCGTGGCGGGGCGTCGCAGAGCGAGACCAAGCGGGCGCTGCTGACCCCCGACGAGGTGATGAATATCCGCGCCGACGAGTTGCTGGTGAAGATGCCCCAGTGCCGGCCCGCGTTGCTCACTCAGCGCCGGTACTACGATGACCCCGAGGTGATGGACCGCGCGCCGGCCGAGGGTGAAAGTTGGGTGTCCCCGCTTGGCCCGCCGCGTCCTAACGGCCCGCTCGTGGCCCCCGTGTTCATCGACGGCCACGATGAGGACACCGCTCCCGACGCCGGCCCGTTGACCACCGAGCACGAGCCGGCACATGCCCCCGATGCGGGCGAGGCATCCGACGCTGGTGGCGTCGATGGGGAGACGGACGAGGAGGGTGACGACGACGCGGCGGAAACTGCTGGCGCGTCCGGCGTCCTGGGGCTGTCGGACGACGAGGAGAGAGAGTACGCGCAGGACTATGCGCTGACCGAACGCTAAACCCGTCGCCTAGCGCGACGACAGGGCCGTGGAAGGGCGAAGGGTGCGACAAAGCGCCTACCCCTCCACGGCCCTTCTTCCTGCGCTCTCGCGCCCTCTCAGCGTCCCGCGCGGTTACACCTTGTCGTCAACGTTTTGTCGCCTGCGTCACTGGTCCGACATGGGGTAGGACAAGTCACGGGCGGCATCATCGGGCAGGCTCGCCGGCAGGTAGCCGATCTGGACGGGACACGGCGCATGGCGCAAAATATGGCGCACCGTGGCGCTGAGCAGCAGGGTGATCCCCGGTCGCGGCCGGTCGCGCAGCCCGATGAAGATGGCCAATGGGTGATGCTCCAAGGCCGCCTCAACGATGGCTGCCCCGACCGAGGGGGCTTGATGGCCTTCCAGATGATAGGGCACGGCGTACTGATGGACGATATGCTCCGCGCGATCAAGCAAGGCGTCCAGGCGGACCTGCTCCTGGGGTGAAAGAGGCGTAGAGAGCGGGATATGGCGGCTGCGCTCGATGACGTGAAGGACGCGGACCACGCCGCCAATGTCGTTGGCCGAGCGGCAGGCCAGGTGCAACTGCGCGTCGCTCATCGGCCCTGTACCGTAGGCAACAAGTAACACAGGCGGCGTGGCGCTGCTGAATGGTGCCGTCAAGGCTCACCCCTCCTTGATATTCATCATGATGCGGTCGCTTCCCTCGTCGGTTAGGGCCACGATCAGGCGTCCGATACCAGGGTGGTACGATGACAAGGCGGATTTAGAGGCGCCTATCGTCGCGCTCGTCCTGGCTGCTGTGCCGCCCCACGCCCTGCCCATGACTCGGCGTGTGCTCGCGCTGGTGGCTCGGCTCTTTCTGGCGCTCCGGGTGCGGCGCGGGCTGGCGCTGGGCGTCGTTCCAATCCTTGCAGCCCGTCGGCGGGCGATCCCGCACGATGGCCTCGGCGCGTGGATACGCCTCCTGGACCCGCTTCCACAGCGTGGTCCCGCCGGCGTCGTTGTCGAATGAGCAATGGACCAACGCATGCCGGGCGAGCCCCTCGTCGATCTGCCGCCGTGGCAACTCTCCGTGCCCATCGGTCGAGGCGAACGTCATCTCGTGGCGATCACCCGCCGCCAGCAAGAGCGCGGCGCGACTCAGCGCGTCGATGGGCGATTCGGTGATGTAGACCTGGGGCGCGGCGTGCATCTCGGCCTTGCCGACGGTGAACGCGAAGTGCCCCTCGTCGCGGCGCGTGCCGGCGGCGAGCCCCTTGAAGTCGGAGCCGGGCATGGTCCCGCGCACGGACGCGCCCGTGGCCTGGCCGTCGGCGTCGTACCGGAGAAAGACGGCGTTGGCGCGGCCGTCGGCGTAGATCGTTCCCCGCCCGTGCATCTCATCAACGAGCCCGGCCGGGATCTGGCGCGTCGTTACTAGGTAGTTTCTCACCCCTGGCCAGCGCGCCTCGTCGAGCGCCGGCGCATGGAAGGGCGGCCGCTCCGCGCGCTCCACGATCTCCTGGGCCTGCTGCTGCCCCGCGCGGGCGGTGTGCCACGTCGCGGCCGTGATCGCTGCCTCGGCGCCGTGTGTGTCCCGGAGGTAGGCTACGGCCTCGCGGTAGTCGTACCGCGTGGCGTGCATCACCAAGTCGATAGCGCCGCCACCGCCCTGCTGTCGGTCGTGGTTATAGAAGCGCTCGCCGGTGATGCTGATGTGCTCGCCATCGAGCCGGTACTTGTGGGCGTTGTAGCGGTCCACCTGACCGGCCAGGCGCTCGATGACGCTCTCCAGAGGCACGGCCCGGACCTGCGCCGCCAGCGCCTTGTAGTCCTCTCTCAGCGTGTCCCGCTCGCGCGCGATCTCGCGGACCTGGCCCTGCAACACGACGATGTTCGCCTCGCCCTTCGCGGCCAGGCCCTCGTAGTGCTGGGCCTTCACCAGAGCGGTCGCTGCGGCCTCCAATGCCGGCGCAACCCGCTCGGCAATGCGCGCCTCTTGCTCGCCCGCCCACCGTTCGGGGTTAGACACGATCCGGCCGGGGCGCTCGATCTCGATGTCCTGGCGGGCGATCTCCGGCGCCGGCGTCGGGGCCTCGATCTTGGCGTACCACTCCTTGATCGTCTCGTGGACGGCCACGCTGCCCTTAACGCCGCGCTCCAACCCAAGTGGCTCCATGGCCCGCGCGTAGCTGTCCTGCATTGCCCCGAGCTTCTCGCGCCCCCCGGTGTAGGTGTAGGCGCTCAGGCGGCCGGCGTCACTGATAGGGACGACAAGGGCCTGGATATGCGGCGTCTGCTCGTCTTTGTGCAGGACGGCGGCGACGATGTTCTGCGCGCCGTACCGCTCGCGCAGCCAGGCCATGCTTCGCTCCGCCCAGTCGTCGAGGCGCGCCGCCCGCTCCCCGGCGTCACCGTGCTGATAGAAGTCGTGGCTTGCCGTCATGACGTGCTCGATGGCCAGGACCGCATCCGAGCGGATCAGCGGCACGGCGTCGAGGCGACGCTGCGCGTCGGCCATCCAGTCGCCCGACCCGACCAGGCGCACGTTCTCGCCCAGGCGCTCGGCGTCGGCGTTGGGCGTGTCGCGCGTCCGCTCGTTGTGCTTGCCCAGCGCGCCAATCTCGCCCATCGTCTTGAGCTTCGCCACCCGTAAGATCGCGTACATATCGCGCCCGCCCCACCCCTTCTTTTTCCAGTGGATCGCCCCTCTGTGCATCGCTGCCGCTGCTGAGGGCACGGCGTGAACGGAGGGTCGCGGAGGGAGGCCCCCCTTTTAAGGGTAGGTTTTTTCAAGCGGCGGGCGCAACGACCCGTGCGGGCGGGGCCGCAGGGCCGGTCTTGGTCTCCGTCGCCACGGGTCAGCGCACCAGCCAGACCAAAAAACCTACCCCTAAGAGGGGAGGCCCCCTAGGGCCGACCGGAGAGACCTGTAGTGGGTACAGGTTCGCTACGCAACCCCCTCACCGTCAGCATACACGGTCGCGCGCAATGGCTGGGGGACGGACTACTGGAAAAAGAAGGGGGAAGAGCGTTACTCCAGGTGTCATATGCAGGGCACCACACATGTAGGGGGGAGGTAATCATTCCCTCACTAGTAGGGACCTATTGGTGCTTACTAGGGGGACTCCGTAATTGACGTTTGCAGAACCCGTTAGGTCTGCACATAAGCCGTGTCAATGGAGTCAATGGAGGTGCCAGAAGGCTTGGCGGACCCTCAAAGCGTGCTTGATTGGTTGACGGCGCACGGGTCTATGCAGCCGCAAACGTCAATTACGGAGTCCCCTAAATAGCCCCCCTAAATAGTCCCCCCCTATTTAGGGGATTGTTAGAACCCGGTGGCGCGCCCTACTGTACGCTGGCCACGAGTAAGCGCCGGCTTCCGCTCCCCAGCAAGATAGCCGGCGCTCGCACTGGCCCAGTGGCGCGACTTCTACCGTCCGACGTGCCACTGTAGCCCTATCATAGGCGGACCGGCGGGCTATGCGCAAGCAACCCGTTAGTCCTATCGCTGGTAGGACACAGAGAGGGACGGTCAACCGGAAAGGATTGGCCGACATGAGCGATTTCACACGCGGAATG
>JAABUJ010001295.1_pt1 | contig 35031 bp, 42 predicted proteins | sample 5559131 | NCBI WGS metagenome assembly JAABUJ01 (sample SAMN10711875, study PRJNA513366) | rock metagenome | isolation source: Antarctica rocks | place: Antarctica: Victoria Land, Mt New Zealand nord | collected 2016-01-07 | reverse complement strand
GCACAGATCCCGAGCACATGCCGAGCGCTCACCTTCGCTATGCCGAGTGGACGCCGGCCCGCTTCGAGCGCTGGGCCCGGGAGATCGGCCCTGAAACCGAGGGCCTCGTCATCTCCATCCTGCACGGGCGTCCCCACCCCGAGCAGGGCTTCCGCACCTGCCTGGGCATCCTGCGCCTGTACCGCGGCCTCGTCCCGGCCAGGGCCGAAGCCGTCTCGGCTCGGGCGACCGCCATCGGGGCACTCTCCTACAAGAGCATTGCCTCGATGGGGTCACCTCACCGTTTGCTCAAAACTGCACGCTAAGCGGCGCGCAAGGTGAACGCTTCGGGAACGGCACGGAGCGGTCGCAGTCCGTCAGCAGGCCGGCTGGTGTTCCACCGTCGATGCTCCCTGGTGACGATGAAGGTGCCTTCACGCTGTCCATCGATGGTCACCACCATCAGTCGTCCTCAAAGTAGGTGCGGAGCCGTGGGCGCTTTGGCGCGGATGCCGGCGCTGGTTTGGGCATGGGCGGCGCTGGCGATGTTGTGCGGTGCACAGCCGGCAGATAGTCGGCGACCCGCGCCGTCTTCTCCCTGATCTCGCTCGCCAGGCGACGACGATAGGCAACGCGCGCAGCCTGCACGTCCTTCAAGGTGATGCTCTGTCCGGCGTACTCCGGGCTGACGGCGCGACAGAGGAAGGCGTTGCGATGGAAGACCCGGATTTCACCGACGTCGCGCGGATCATAGCGGATCGTCACCGGCTCACCGACATACGCCGCGAGCGTCGGGTCGAAGAAGCGCAATCCCTCGAAGTAGATGCCGTCGCGATGCACAACACGGGGCTTCGCGACCATGACGAGGAGCGTATCGAGTTGTTCAAGGCTCTCCGGCATCCGGGACAGCCAGCCGTCGCTGCGCCAAGCGGCAAGAGGTGAAGCGCCGATCTCCCCATGCACCCGCGTGTTATAGGTGCTGACGATGAACGCCCCGAGTGCCGCATCCAGCTCGGGAAGAGACAAGCGGGGCCGGGAAGCCGGCTTGCCCGCCTGAAGGTTGCCGGGCAGCTCGGGCAGCAGTTCCGTGTTGATGGTGCGGAACAGCCGTTCGATCTTGCCCCGGCCCTGGGGCCGGGCAATGGCCGAGTAGATCAGCTGGAAGCGCAAGTCAGCCGCGGCCTGGTCGAGATGGATGCTGGTGAAGTCCGAACCGTGATCGACATGCAGCACATCCGGGATGCCGCACACGGGCCAGTCAGGCTGCACCTTGCGCCAGATTGCCTGGCGCAGCGCGAGCGATGTGTTCAGCGCCGACGGCGCACCCAGGAACACCATGTAGCCGGCGACCGCACGCGAGTGGTCGTCGAGCACCGTCGTGAGCCAGGGCCGGGCTTCGGCGCCGTTCGCGTCCAAGATAATGATGTCGAGCTGGGTGTGGTCAGCCTGCCAAGTCGCGTTTGGCCGCTCTGCCCGGTGGCGATGCACCAGCTCATAGCGGTCCCGGAACACGGCCGCGCCCTCGTGCGCGAGCGTCAGCATGGCGGGATCGAGCCCGCTGACGATCGCGTGGACGCTCCCATAAGACGGTGCTTGCCATCCCCGGTCGGGTGCGATCGCGCTGACGCGCCGATGGATTGTGGCGGCCGACAACCGCGGCTTGGTGAGTGCCATGCCCTCGATCAGCGCGACCAGCTCGCAGGACAGCTTTCGCGCGCCCGCGTCGGATCGCGCTTGTCTCGCGAGGCCGGCTGGCCCGTGCTCGCGGTAGCGCGCCACCCAACGCCGAACGGTGCGAAGCGGAACTCCAGCATCGGCTGCCACGCCTGCCAACGGCACTTCGCCGTCCAGATAAGGACGGAGCAAGGTGAGCCGCTTGGCGGCCTCGGCCATTCCTGATCCGCGGTCCGGCTCCCGATCATCTGTCATGGAAACCGCTCCTGCTTGGTCTACCGCTGTCCGTAGGGGGATCGTCCAACGGACGCTCAGCTCCCCATGCCCTGAATGGCGAAGAACCACGGTTCGAACCGTCTCACATACCTAGTCCGATTTCCATATCATTCGTGGCCCCCTAAACGTACACTTTTCCTTATGACGAACACCCTGATCGGCTACGCCCGCTGCTCCACCGACAAGCAGGACCTCGCCGCCCAACAAAGTGCCCTTGTGTCGCTCGGGGTCGCGGACGACCGGATTTACATGGACCGCGGCCTGACCGGGACGAACCGGCTGCGTCCCGGCCTAGACCAGGCTCTCGCCGCCGTCCGCCGGGGAGACACCCTGGTCGTGCCGAAGCTGGACCGGCTGGCCCGGTCCGTGCCGGACGCGCGCGACATCGCCGACGGCCTGATTGCGCGCGGCGTCCGCCTGGCGCTTGGGAGCAGCGTCTATGACCCGGCTGATCCCATGGGCAAGATGTTCTTCAACATCCTGGCCACCTTCGCCGAGTTCGAGGCCGACCTGATCCGGATGCGGACCCGCGAGGGCATGGCTATTGCTCGCGCCAAAGGCAAGCTGCGCGGCAAGCAGCCAAAGCTATCGGTCAAACAACAGCGGGAACTGCGGCGGATGCACGATACAAGCACGTATTCGATCAGCGATCTGGCCGAACTCTTTTCTGTGTCGCGGCCAACAGTTTACCGTACGCTCGCACGACAAGCTTCGGCTATTGACGGCGCAGGATAGAACCTGTTTCAGGGCCTGGCACCGTGGGGAATGAATGAGATTAGTGGTTTGCGGTCAGACTCCTTCCGCCTGAGAATGGGACTTCGTGGGCTGTCCGCTTATCAGCCGGGCGGCCGGTAGTCGGACACCAACGCATATTCAGGTCACCAAGGAATTGCACCAAACGTGGCGTGCGTGAACGTACCGGTTGGCCCTTCAGAGCCCAGCAGCGCAACGCGCACGGCCTCGGCAGCACCCTCCTCCAGGGTATCTGTGCCAGCGAACCCGTTGAGCTTCGTCTTGGTGTAGCCAGGAGATACGGCGTTCACCTTGATGCCATCGGCTTCCAGTTCGATCGCCATCGCGACCGTCAAGCCGTTGAGAGCGGTCTTTGATGCCGCATAGGTGGTGTCGAAGAATGCGCGCATCGGGGAGTTCGGGTCAGAAGCCAGCGTCAGCGACCCGGCGCCGCTGGAGACGTTGACGATGCGAGAGTTCGGCGTGTCCCGCAGGATCGGCACCATCGCCTGATAGACGGCAAGCACACCGAACACGTTTGTGTCCCAGATGGCGCGCATCTCATCCAGAGAGACGACGCTCGGGCGGTGCGCCGCCACGTACTCCTGAGGGGTTTGCGCGTGATCGCTGGTCGTCGAGATGGCCGCATTCTGGATCAGCACGTCGAGGCGACCGAACTCCTCGCGAACCCGTTCCGCAGCCGCAGTGATCGATGCCAGATCCGTCACGTCTAGTTGGAGCGCAACAGCGTTCGGTCCCACTTCCTTGGCCGCAGCGTCGCCCCGCCCGATGTTGCGCGACCCAAGGAGGACGGTGAAGCCCTGGGCTGTCAGGTCCTTGGCGATCTGGAGGCCAATTCCTTGATTGGCGCCTGTGACCAGCGCGACGGGCTTATCATGCATGGTGATCTCCTGATGGGATGTTGTCAGCGCCGCAGCGCTCCGTTATTTAGTAAGAGACGGAGCGTCGCTCCCAATACATACGGAGCGTCGCTCCTTCTAGCAAGTGGGATATGTGCTGAACGCCCAATCAGATGACCAGCGCGCCGGTCCGTCGCCAGAAGCGAGTGGCGAACGCCGCTTGCGCGCCGACGCTCAGCGGAGCATCGACGCTTTAGTTGTGGCGGCGAGAGAACTGTTCGCCACGACGGGGGTGGATGCCACGACCCGTGAGATTGCTGACCGGGCAGGCGTCGGCATGGGGACACTCTTTCGTCGGTTTCCCCAGCGGGCAGACCTGATCGCCGCAGTCTTTCATGGTGAGATGGACGCCTGCGCGGAAGCGGCGACAACCCTTGCTGCGAAATACCCGCCGTTCGAGGCGCTTGCGAAATGGATGCAGGTCTATGCCGAGTTCATCAGCACGAAGCGAGGTCTAGCCAAGGCGCTTAGCTCCGGCGATCCGGTGTTTGTCGGTTTGTTTGTACGCTTCGATAAATGCCTTCGTCCCGCCGCTCGGAAACTCTACGAAGCTGCGGAACTAGCCGGAGAGGTGCGGCCTGACATGGACGCCGCGGAGATACTATGTGCGGTTACGACTTTGTGCATGTCGACTTACGACGGAAAGCCCGGCCACGCGGGTCAGATGGTGGCTCTCCTTATGGAGGGACTTCGGCTGCCACACTGATGCGCACGCTCGGTAACGAAAGCGCTCAAATACACCCTGCGCTCGAAGCCAATGCGCTAACGGCAGGTCTCAGGTGGTGGGCAGCGTGACATCCACGACCGTCTCTGGTCGAAGCGGCCGAAGATTTTAGAGCCGCTACACCGAGGAGCAAAGCAGTGGTCTGCCATTTAGCGCTGAAAGCAAGCGCCATTTACCGCTGAAGGTCACAGCTTCACCGTGACCATCAAACCCGTGCGTAAACGACCGTTTGCGAAAGGCCCCGCGCCGGCTGCCACCTGCGCCAATGGTGGTGGGCTGCTTCTCGGCTATGCCCGGATATCCAAGGGCGACGACCAGAACAACGCCCTTCAGGCAAAGGCGCTTCGGGCTGCGGGCTGCCGGCGCCTATTCGAAGAAACCGCGTCCGGCGGCCGCTGGGACCGGCCCGAACTGCATCGCATGCTGGATCAGCTCCGAGAGGGCGACACGGTGATGGTCTGGAAGCTCGACCGGTTATCGCGGTCGTTGAAGGACGTGCTGCACATCATGGAGCGGATCGCGGAATCAGGCGCGGGCTTCCGGTCGGTCACCGAAAACATCGATACGACGACGCCCGCGGGACGGATGATGATGCAGATGGTGGGCAGCTTCGCCGAGTTCGAGCGCGCCATGATCCGCGAACGGACCTCGGCCGGCCTCGCTGTTGCCCGTGCCGAAGGCCGGATCGGCGGCCGACGCAAGAAGCTGGATACCGTCAAGCGCCGTGAGATTGCCGAGAGCGTGATCACCGGCCGCAAATCCGCTGCCGACATGGCGCGCCTCTACAATGTCAGCCAGCCAACCGTGTCGCGGATCGTCGCCGAACATCGCCAGATCAGGAGCACCCCATGACGCCTGGCCATGACCTGATGGGGCTGATCAAGTTCCTCCGACGCGAGGACTGGAAGGAGCCGTTTGAAGCCGTTCTCGAGGAACATTTCGGGCCTGCCGTGGCGGCGTTCGATCTCGAGGAGGGGGACATCGACGAGATGCTCGGCGAGGAATGGGCCATGACCCTCTGGGGATGTGCGTTCGAGGATTTCCTCACCCGCGAGATCGAGCCTGCCGGGCGCAACCTCGTCGACGATTACCTGAAGCGGCGGGGGTGGAAAGAGAGCCCGTCGACCCGAGCCTACATCAAGGCGCTGCGGACCTCGGTCATGAGCCTCTACGAGGTGAGTGAGATCGTTCCCGGTCAATCCCTTCGAGCCCGCGACCTTATCCGTGGAGGCGACCCCATCACCGTCAGCGAAAGAACCGCGACCAAGACGCTGAAGCCGTGGGACCGGATCGCGGCCAGGATCGTGCCGCGCGGCGCTGGGTACAGGTTGGCCGGCGGTCTTCTGCCGTTCTCCTCCGAGGCCGCGACGATGCTGCTGGACGGCATCCGCGAGGTGCTTGGCACGCAGGTCGATCTGCTCCCACTCGCGGATGACAGGCTGCGCGCCGCCGCACCCTTGTTCACCACGACCTGGTTGTTTGACGTGCTCCCCAAGGCCTTAGGCGAGGAGCAGCCGGTGCTGCACAATCGCGACGGCGAGGAGGTTGTGTTCCATGCCGTTCGGTTCCCGTTGGCCGCTGGGATCACCCAGAAGGAGATCGGCACCCGGCTCGATACACTCCACGATCTTCGACGGGAAAACGGAAAGTTCTGGAATTGGCTGGGTGTCGCTCCACAAAAGCGGCCGCGGACTGGCAGGGTTCAGGGCGGCATGACGCTCGACGTGACCATGGATGACGGAAGACCCGTATTTGGTACCATCGAACTCAAGGGACGATTCCTCCTGCTAATGGTCAATTCCGCCGCGCGGGCCACCCGCGGGACCACGATGCTGCATGAGGTTCTTGGCGAGGGCGTGCTGACGCCCCTGACCGAGATCCAAACCATCGACCAGGTGCGAGCGTCCCGTCAGGGCGATGAAACGCGGGCCTCCGGGATCCCTTTTCACATCGCCACCCCCATCGTGCACGATCTGCTCGACAGGCAATATCGTGAGACCCTGGATGAACCGGTTGGCATAATCGGCAATATCTCCCCTCGCGCAGCCGTCAAAACCGCGGGCGGACGCGTGAAGGCGGCAGACTGGCTCAAATTCCTGGAGAACCGGTCTGCCGGCCACAGCGATCCGAAGGATCCTATGGCCACCTACGACTTCGGGTGGATGTGGCGCGAGCTCGGCATTGAAGACCTGAGGCGATGATCCGTTCAACCCACATCCTGGATCGAACCGACCGCTTACCGCTTAGCGTGCAGTTTCAAACAAACCGTGCGGTGACCCCTAAGACATTCTGCTGGAGGTCACGCGCTTCAGCTCAGCCGGCGTGGGCTGCGGCAAGCGCCCTGATCCGCGCCGCGTCGTCGGATGAGACGGGCGTGTAGACCAGCATGGCGAGGTCTGCCCGGCCGTCGACCGCAAACGCCGAAAACTCAAGCGCGATCTCGCCGAGTTCAGGGTGGCACAGGCGCCGCACGCCCTCGCAGGCGCTGTTGACCTCGCTTTCGCGCCACATCGCGGCGAAGTCGGGACTCTTCGCGCACAACTCCTCCACCAGCGGCTGCACGGTCGCAGCCGCGCCGGCGCGGGCCGCATCGCCGCGGAAAACGCCGACAATGAAGCGTGCGACGCTCTCCCAGTTGACATTGACCGTGCGCGCCCGGGGATCAAGGAAGATCAGGCGGAGCACGTTGCGTTCTGCTGCCGGCAGGGTGCCATAGTCGGTGAACACGGCGGCCTCCGCCCGATTCCAGGCGACCACGTCCCAGGTCGCGGTGCGGATCATCGCGGGGCAGGCATCCAGCGCGTCGAGCACGTGTTGCAGCCGCGGGGTCACCCCGCCCGGCGGCTGATAGCGGATCTCCGGCGGCCGACTGACCGCGAGCAGGAACAGGTGCTCCCGCTCCACCGCGGTCAGCATCAAGGCCTCGGCCAGCCGGTCAAGCGCGTGGATGGAGGGCGGACCCCCGCGCCCCTGCTCCAGCCAGCTGTACCAGGTGGTGCTGATCCCAGCACGCTGCGCCACCTCCTCGCGTCGGAGACCAGGAGTGCGTCGCCGGCTGCTAGCATAGCCCAAAGCTGCCGGATCGAGCCGGATACGCCGTTCGCGGAGATAGGTGCCGAACGAGTCATTGGCGGGCATAGGTGGTTTATCCTGTTAAAAATTATACCTTGATAAGCCCTCAACTTTACACCACGACGCGCATCGCAACAGTAGAAGGCGAACGATCAGGAGATTCTGCCATGCGTGTGTTCGTGACGGGTGCCACCGGCTGGGTGGGCAACGTGGTGGTGGACGAGTTGTTGGGCGTCGGGCATCAGGTGCTCGGTCTCTCTCGCTCGGAGGAGAAGGCGGCCAGGCTCGCCGGAAAGGGCGCGGACGTGCTGCACGGCACACTTGACGACCTCAACCTGCTCGCCGCGGCGGCCGGCAACGCCGACGCGGTGATCCACCTCGCCTTCAACCACGATTTCTCGAAGTATGCCGAGAACAGCGAGCAGGACCGGCGCGCGATCGAGGCGATGGGCGAGGCGCTGGTCGGGACGGACAAGCCGATCCTCGTCACCACAGGATTGGCGATGCTCGCGCCCGGCCGGGTCGCGACGGAGGCGGACATGCCGCCGCTCTCCGATCCGAACTATATCAGGAAGACTGAGGCGGCGGCGGCCACGCTCGCCGAGCGTGGCGTACGGGTCGGAACGATCCGGCTCGCCACCACGGTGCATGGGATCGGCGATCCTGCGTTCATGGCGATGCTGGCGAGGCTCGCGCGCGAAAAGGGTGTGTCGGCCTACATCGGCGACGGCGCCAACCGCTGGCCCGCGGTGCACGTGTCGGACGCGGGGAGACTCTATCGCTTGGCGCTGGAAGCGGGCGCGCCGGCTCGCGCCTACCATGCGGCTGCGGAGGAGGGTGTCGCCTTCCGCGCGATTGCCGAGGCGATCGGCTGCGCGCTCGACCTGCCCGTCGAGCCGCGCCCGCGCGAGCATTTCGGCTGGCTCGCCGGTTTTGTCGGGGCCGACGCTGTTGTGTCAAGCGCCCGTACACGTGCGCTTACCGGCTGGGAGCCTACCGGACCAACTCTGCTCGCCGACCTCGCCCAGCCAGCTTACTTGGGCGAATGAGTTCAGACGTGGGCTGCGTTCCGGTCACCCACCTTTAGATCCGAGGATCTCCAGACCACACCAACAGTGGTCATAGTTCCATTGGGGTAGACCCCAGCGGCACGACGCTGCGGAACAGTTTCCCCGCCCCATTAGGGTTGCTTCCGGCATTCTGGAACGGTAGCGTTCCGGGGTCTAGACCCTTTCGGAACAGAATGGCTTCATACGGCTACGCGCGCGTCAGCAGCTTGGACCAGGACCTCACCATTCAGCGTGCAGCCCTCAAGGCGGCCGGCTGCGGCGTGGTCCGCGCCGAGAAGGCCAGCGGTTCCCGCCGTGACGGGCGGACGGAGCTTCAAGTGCTACTAGATTTTGTGCAGCCGGGCGACACCCTGGTCGTGACCCGTATCGATCGCCTCGCTCGCTCGATGAAGGACCTGCAGGACATCGTGCATGAACTGAAAGGCCGCGGCGTGGCGCTGCGCGCAACCGAGCAGCCCGTGGACACCGGAACGGCGGCCGGCAAGGCGTTCCTCGACATGCTGGGCGTGTTTGCCGAGTTCGAGACCAACCTGCGCCGCGAGCGCCAGCTCGAAGGCATCGCGCTTGCCAAGACACGCGGCGTCTACAAGGGGCGCAAGCCCAGTGTTGACGCTATCGAGATCAGGCGTCTGCGACATGAGGAGAAGCTGGGCCCCGCCGCCATAGCGCGCCGGCTTGGCATCGGCCGTACCAGCGTCTACCGCGCCCTTGAGACCGCGGTGGTCGCCGGCCGCGTGTGATGGGTAGCACCCTCACGCGTCTCGGCTGAGCGGTGCCGGTCTCGTTCCTGACCGCCGAGCAGGAACGGCGCTATGGCCGGTATGCCGGCGAACCGAACGCGGAGCAGCTCGCACGGCATTTCCACCTCGACGATGCCGATCGCGAACTGGCCGGCACCAAGCGTTGGGACCACATGCGGCTCGGGTTTGCCGTCCAGCTCGGCACCGTTCGTTTCCTTGGCGCGTTCCTGGACGAGCCTGCCGCTGTCCCTGGCGGGGTCGCGGGCCATTTGGCCCGGCAGCTTGGCATCCACGATGCGGGTTGCCTTGCTCAATACGCCACGGCCCGGGGTCGATGGCTGCATTCGGCAGAGATCAAGGAGCGTCACGGCTACCGCGAGTTCACCGATCCCGCCGTCCGCTTCCGCTTGGCGCGCTGGCTTTACGCGCTGTGCTGGACCGGCACGGACCGGCCGAGCGTGCTGTTCGACCGCGCGACCGTTTGGCTGGTGACGGAGAAGGTGCTGCTCCCCGGCGCGTCCGCTCTTGAGCGCCTGGTCGCCCGCATTCGCGCCCGGGCCGCCCGTCGCCTCTGGCGCACGCTCGCCCGTGATGTGACTCACGAACAGCGCGCGAAGCTTGATGCTCTGCTGATCGCAGGAGAGGGCGGCCGTCCTAGCCCGCTCGACCGCCTTCGGGACGGTCCCTACCTACGCAGCGGTGCCGAGCTGTCCCGCGCCGTCAGTCGCCTGGACGAGGTCCGGGTGCTGACGCTGGGCCTGCCGACAATTGATCACGTGCCGCCAGGGCGGGTCACGGCACTTGCCCGGTTTGCGACCGTGGCTAAGGCGCAAGCCGTGGCGCGCATGCCGCTGGAGCGGCGAACGGCGACCCTACTCGCCTTCGTGCGGACGCTGGAAGCGACAGCGCAGGACGACGTGCTCGACCTGTTCGACATCGTGGTCACCGCCTTGTTCACCGACGCGGCCAAGATCGGCAAGAAAGCGCGCCTACGCACGCTGCGCGATCTCGACGCCGCCGCTCTCCAGCTCCGCCAAGCGGGCGGGGTGCTCATGGACGACGCGGTGGACGATAGCGCCGTGCGCGGGGCGGCCTTCGCGATCGTGCCGCGCGAAATGCTCGCGGCGGCGTTGGAGCAGATCGACGCCATCGTCCGGCCGCCTGGCGACCTCTACTTCCTCGAACTGCGCGCCCAGACCGGTAAGCTGCGCTTCCTGCCGGCCATGCTGCGGTCCGTCTCCCTCGGCGCCACGCCAGCTGGACAGCCGACGCTGGACGCGGTGCGTCATCTGCGCAGCACCGATGGGCGCGGGCCGGCTCCGTCGGCACCGCTCGGCTTTGTGCCGAGTGGCTGGAGGCGGCAGGTCAAAGCCGCTGATGGCGGCGTGGACAGCCTCGGCTACCGGCTCTGCCTGCTCGACGCCATGCGGAGCGGGATCCGGCGGCGTGACCTGTTCGCGTCACCCAGCCTGCGCTTTGCCGATCCGCGTATCGGCCTTTTGGCGGGTTCAGCCTGGGAAGCAGCGCGGCCGTCCATCTGCCGCACCCTGGGCCTCTCGACCGACGGGCCGGCCGAGGTTGCGCGTTTGGCTGAGCGCCTGGAAGCCGCCTATCAGGATACCGCGGCGAACCTGCCCAAGAACGCCGCTGTGCAGGTAGACGGCGGCGAGCTGGTGCTGTCCGCCCTCGACAAGCTGGAGGAGCCGGCCAGCCTGGTCGCGCTCAAGGCCGCAGTTGCTGCACGCATGCCGCTGGTGGACCTGCCCGAGCTGCTGCTTGAAATGCACGCCCGCACCGGCTTTGCCGACGGATTCACCCATGCCAGCGAGGGCGGCGCACGAGCCGGCGACGTCGCCACCAGCCTGTGCGCGGTACTGCTGGCCGAGGCGTGCAACACCGGGTTCGAGCCGCTGATCCGGCGCGATAATCAGGCCTTGCGCCGATCGCGGCTGAGTTGGGTACGGCAGAACTACATCCGGGCCGAGACGCTCACCCGGACAAACGCCATCTTGGTCGCAGCCCAGAACCGCATCCCGCTCGCTCGGGCATGGGGCGGCGGTGATGTGGCCTCTGCGGACGGGCTGCGCTTTGTAGTGCCCGTCCGCACGATCCATTCGGGGCCGAACCCGCGCTACTTCGGTCAAGAGCGTGGGGTCACGTTCTACAACCTGGTCTCGGACCAGTTCACCGGGCTGAATGGCATCACCGTGCCCGGCACTCTACGCGACAGCCTCACCCTGCTTTCCGTGGTACTGGAACAGCAAACGGAGCTGCAGCCGACCGAGATCATGTCCGACACCGGCGCCTACACCGACACGATCTTCGGCATCTTCCACCTCCTAGGCTACCAGTTCAGCCCGCGTCTGGCCGATATCGGCGGCACCAGGTTCTGGCGCGTGGATGGCAAAGCCGACTATGGCGCTCTGGACGAGTTGGCCGCCCAGCGCATCAACGTGAAGCTTATTATCCAGCACTGGGAGGACCTGTTGCGCCTGGCCGGCTCGCTCAAACTCGGCACCGTGCAGGCCGCTGGACTGATTCGAACCCTGCAAACCAAAGACCGCCCGACCAAGCTGGCCCGCGCGCTGGAGGAACTGGGACGGCTGATCAAGAGGCTCTATCTGCTCCGCTTCATCGACGACGAAGCCTATCGGCGGCGCATCCTGGTGCAGCTCAATCGTGGGGAGGGCCGCCATCAGCTCGCCCGTGTCGTGTTCCATGGCAAGCGCGGCGAACTGCGGCAGCGCTACCGCGAAGGTCAGGAAGATCAACTCGGCTCGCTTGGCCTGGTGGTGAACGTCATCGTGCTGTGGAACACAATCTACATGGACGCGGCGCTGAACCAGCTCCGTGCCGAGGGCTTCGACGTGCGCGCGGAGGATGTGGCCCGGTTGTCGCCGCTCGGATTCGACCACATCAACATGCTCGGCCGATACGCCTTCATCCTGCCCGACCCGATCGCCCGCGGCGAACTCAGGCCGCTCCGCGATCCTACAATCGTGGACGACGAGAGCTGAAATGCAGTTTCGGTTCCGTTGCTACCGGACCCCCGGCTTCAAGTCGGCCCTCTGGCAGCATCTGTGCAGAGATTTACGGTAAGGGTCTGATTGGCGCCGTGCGCATGGGCAGCGGCCTCCAGCTCACGGCAAACATTTCTTTGTCGTGAGTGGGTGACCGGCGCGCCTGTCAGGCACTTTCCCTCACGACAACCCTGCAGTAATCAGTTGACGGACAACCTTCTCCGGTCGAGGTTGTCGTGAGCAGGCCGGGGCAGGAAAACCATGGAGCTGGTCGGCTATGCACGGGTGTCCACTCGCGAGGAGCACCAGGTGTTACCAACTCATGACATTCGCGTCCTTCCCCGGCCAGGTCGAAGCGCACAACAACGCCTGCGAACGCGACCTCCGACCGGCGGTGATCCAACGCAAGAACACCAACGGCTACCGCGCTATGTGGTCCGCCAAGGGCGAGGCCGCGGTCCGCACGGTGGTGGCGACGGCACGCCTAACCGACGGGGCGACCACCTTCAGTACCGTGCTCGGCACCATCGGCGCCTGATCGCTCAACACACCCCGTGGGTAATTACTCTTGCCGGGCCCCTTGTCTTGTCTGCCATCTTCACCCTCGTTTTAGTATAGCTTCATTCACGACAGTCTTATACCGCTTGCTACGATAAGCGCCGAATTGAAGAAGGCTAGCAAGGACACACTAAGATAACTAATTTTCTTCTGCAGGATTTGCGGCAAAAAAAACATTGTAAAGTTGAAAATTGCTACGATCATCACAAATACAACTTTCAGTGGGTCACCTATAGGGCCTCCTTCTTCCCCTGGTGACAAGACATAATAGAAGACCAATCCCCGCCTTTCCATAAAGTCGATTTCTTCATGCATCATAAAATATGAAAATACATAGGAGAGAAAGAAAACGATCGCTGCCTCGGAATACACATATATGAAATTAACATAGTTCCGGCGGTTTATATTTTCAAGCATCTATCCGCTCACGCCGCATTTCGTGGAAGATCAGTCATGTCCAGCTACACCTGTGCCGAGTTGGTCACATCAAGGGAACGATTTGGGGTTTTTGCCCCCTTCAATGTCCGTCGGTGACGCCGTGCTGCATTCCTGTTCTATCAACGTGTGGTTAACCCAGCGTAGAGGCACGTGTTTCCGCTTTCCGTCCCGTAGGCTCGCTTGGTTGGGGCAGAGGAAATGGGCGCGCATGCAGAGGGACTGGTCGGCGGACGAGTTGGGTATGCGGTGGTCCTTGCGCCCGGAGGACATCGCGTTGCCGGCGGGCATGATGGACGTCGGCAAGCTCGGCTTCGCTTCCCAGCTTGGCATCGGTGCATTATCGGGACACCGTTATACGGTAGCGGCCCCGGGCAGCCAGCCCTGCCCCTTTCGCAGCGGCATGTAGCCGTCGCGGCAAAGATTGCGTCGTCCAGTTCGCCCTGAAGAACATCGTCCCGTGGGGTGCTACCCTTTTTGACGCTCATGCCCGGCTCGCCTTCTCTGCATTGGCGAGTTGCTTGTCTAATGTGACCAGGTCGGCGCCGAGTTGCCGGGCCAGCCAGAGATAGCTTGCGTCGTAGACCGTCAGACCCGTCGCACTTGCCAGTTCCAGAACACCGTCGTGGTCAACCGAAGCATTCGCCACCTGAAGCTGGCTCCGCAAACGGAAGGCCGTGGTGAGTGCTTCCCGCTGCTCCGGATGGCGCCGGCTTTTGATCAGGCACACATTGGCGAGCTCAAAGCCGAGCAGAGCGGGCGCCGCCAGCTGTGCGCCATCAAGCTGGGCAGCGATTGCGTCCGCCTCTGGTTCACTGAATAGGAGGGCAGCCAAAGCCGACGCATCGACCACCTTAACGGCCATCGCGGTCGGCACGGATAATGGCCGCGGCCTCACTTGGCGTATGAACCCCTAACCGACGCACCTCAGCCAAAATGTCGGCAGGTGTTGCCGGCTCATCTTCCTGAACAGCGGCTTCAATAATGGCCAGCAGTTCGCCCTGCAGTGATCGGTGATGCCGTTCAGCTCGCGCGCGCAGGCGCTGCACAACCCGATCGGGTGCGTTCTTGACGGAAAGGTTTACGGGCATGGTTCCAAATCGGCTCCAGGATGGATGCTTCCTACCAGCCTCCAAGCGATCTGTCATCAGAACAGTCGGACCTTGCTTGGCCTGCTGATCCTTCAGCGCGTTGATGCGCTCAAAAGCCGGCGCACCTCAATCTCAGATACGCCACGTCCAGGCTGGACCCCAGGCCAACCCGCAGCACGAATCCTTGCCATCGTCCGGACCGAGGAGGAGGGCGCGTGGATGTCGAGATCGCGATTGTTAGGGAGCCGGAGCAGGCCTGATCGTGATGGAGCAGCGCTGCTCCCTCCCGGCTTTCTGCGCGGAATCGAAGCAGGTTTTGAGTTCGCCAGCTGTAGCACGCACCATCGTGTAATCCGCGACGAAGCCATTCCACTTCTCCGGGTTGGCCCGGCTCATAAGCCCCATGCCGGCATTCCAACGATCCTGGCCGAGCGCCGAGGCCGCAAGACCGTCCGGCAGGTCTCCGAACGTCAGGAACCGGGCGAGCGGAAACACGAGCAGCGGAAACGCCAGCAAGCCCACCGCGGCGCCGATCGCGGCGGTGCGGATGATCCACCCCCGCTGCTCCTCGCCCGTGCGGGTATGGCCCGTTGCTCCGTGCAGGGCATGCGCGGCGTCGAGCACCTCGCGCGTGGCCCGCTCGAGGTCGCCCCGGGCTGGGCGCAGGCTTGCGTCGTAGACGCGGGCGATCTCCCGTCGTGCCACTTCGGCCGGAACCGTCGCCCCCGTGTGCGTCTCGATCGCCTCGATGCGCGACGCGATCGCGTCGAGGCTCTTGGTAAGGGCGCCCAGCGTCGGGCTGTAATCCGGGGCCTGGTTCTCCCGCAGCACCGGCTCGATTGCCTCGACAGCGCGGCGCAGGACGGTGATTTCGGCCCGAAGGCCCTCGAAAGCCCGCGTTGCGTCGTCGAGCCCCTCCTCCTCGATTACACCGGCCATCAAAAGCGCCCCTCACCGGCTAAGACCCTGGCTTCGGCCGAGCCGCATCGCTTCGCGCTCGGATTGTGCTTCCACGATGCGGCTGAGCCGCGAGCCGTGCTCGATGCCAAGTTCGTCGCGTCGCGTCTTCATGATGCTCTCTGCCTGCGGGTCGCGCTTGATCTCGCTGGCGAGCGCGCGCATCGCTTGCTTCGCGTCGTCCTCGCCCTTCCCGTAGCGGTCGGCGTCATGAGCCTCCTCAAGCTTGCCCCAGCGTTCGACGTAGCGCTCGGCCCGCAAGCCAGGATCTTCTCGGAACTTGCGCTCGCGGTCGATCGCCGCCGTCAGCGCGGCCTGGTTTTGGCTCCCGCCGGCCGCGAGCCCGGGGTTCCGCTCGAGCGCGCTGCGCAGGTCCTGCCCAACCTGGCGGTCGGCCGCGTCGAGCCGCTCCCCGGCTTGCTGCAAGGTGAGCTCCTGGTGCGGCAGGACGGGCAATCGTGCCGCCCGCATCCGCTCGGCGTCAGCGAAGGCGCGTGCGTAGCCCTCCACGGCCTGCTCCAGCCCTCCCGACTGCCCCGACGCCGGAGCCGCCCCGCCCTGCTCCTGGCCGATCCTGAGGCCGGCGAAGGGGCTGCGCTGGGCCTGGGCTTGCCCCTCGGCACCGTCCCGGACCCGTTCCTGACCGCCAGCGGCGTCATCCCCTAGCTTGAGCCCCGAGAACATGCCCCGTTGCGGCGCTTCCCGCTCGGAAGCCTCCTTGGTGTGTGTCGTAGCTTCATGCGCCGGTCGCTCGACCGTGCCCGTGGACACGATGATGTCGGAGCGTGGCACAATCCCGCGCCGCTCGGCGAAGCCGGCCTGATGCTCCGAACCGTGGCCCGGCCCCGTCGCGTAATCGAGCGTCGTGTCCTTGGCCCGCTCCCGGCCGAGGCTCCAGGCGAGGTCCTTGCCATCCCGGAAATCATCGCGGCCGTAGTGCAGCGACACCGCCTCGCGGTGGCGCGTCAGGCCCACATAGGCCGCGTGCCGGTCCATGTGCGGCGTCACCAGGACGTGTGCCCGGTCGACCGTTACGCCCTGCGCCTTGTGCACGGTCGCGGCATAACCGTGGTCGACATGGGCGTAGTCCTTGAGGTCGAACGTGACCTCGCGGCCATCGGCGCCGTCGAGCCGCACGGCCATGCCTGCATCCCCTACCCGCTCCACGATCCCCAGCGTGCCGTTCTTCACACCCAGACCGCGCTCGTTGCGCAGGAACATGATCCGGTCACCCGCGGCAAAGGCCCGCTCGCCCCGCTCCGTCATGACTGAGCGATCCTCGCCAAGCACGCCGGCCTCGCGCATCCGTCCTCGCGCAAGCTCGTTCAACTCGCGCACGTCGGCCCGCGTATAGGCCAGGATGACCGAGCTCTGTTCGAGTGCCACCTGGCGCGCCGCGTCCCAGCCCGCCACCACGGCTTTGCGCGCCTCGGCCCGCGTCGCATGCGCCTCGACCATGCCGGCCTTCTCGTAGCGCCCGATTGCCTCCGCCGTGCGGCCCGTCGCCAGTTCCTTGGTGGCGGCGCGTTGCCAGTCTTCGCGCTGCCGGCGCACCGTCGTGATCTCGGCCGCCCCATGCCGTTCGGCCAATGCCCGGAACGCCGCCCCGGCCTCGATCGCCTGCAGCTGCTCCGGATCCCCGACCAAGACCAGCTTGGCCCCGGCCCCGGCGGCGCGCGACATCACCCGATCCATTTGCCGCGAGCCCACCATTCCGGCTTCGTCGATCACCAGCACGTCGCGCGATGTCAGTTCATCACGCCCCTGCCCCCAGGCGTGTTCAAGCGAGGCGATCGTGCGTGAGCCGATGCCCGATCCCGCTTCGAGGTTCTCGGCCGCGATGCCCGACAGCGTCGCACCGCGGACCGTGTAGCCCGACGCTTCCCAGGCTTCTCGCGCCGCGCCGAGCATGGTCGACTTGCCCGTGCCGGCGTAGCCCACCACGAGCGCCAGGTCCTTGTTGTCGGTCACGTGCCGGAACGCCGCTTCCTGCTCGTCGCCGAGTCCTCGCGCGTGCAGGACGGTGACCTGCATGGCGGCCGAAACGCGATGCTGCCGCCGATCGGCCAGGGCAACGGACGTGTCCGCCATCCGGGCCTCCGTCGCGATCATCTCGCGCGTGCTGAAGCGCTCGTGCCCGCGGCCGTCCTCGCCCAGATGGACGACCTCGGGCGACGCCTCGACCGCCCCCATGACCAGCGCGAACTGATCCGCCCCGTCCGAATGCCGATGCGCCAGTCGCGCCAGATCATGCTTGGTGAAGGTCGAGTGCTGATGCGTGAGTGCCCGAAGCGCGATGTCCGGCTCGGCCGCGATCCGCTCACCATTGCGCCGGGCGATAACCCGGTGCTCGTCGGCCCGCTCCGCGCCTTCGCCGCGCTCCTCGCGCCGCGCCCCGGCCGGCCCGATCTTGCCCTGGGGCTCGAGTGCGATCCCCTGAGCATTCAGGCTGCGATCGTCGATCGCCGCATCGATGCCGAGCTCGGCTAGGCGCCCGTTGACGTGCTCCCCCCAGCGCTCGCGCCAGCCGAGGAGCTCGTCCGTTCCGTTCCAATCCCGCACCTTCTTGCCGAAGCCCTCAGGTCCGACCGTCCGCATGGTCAGCATCACATGCGCATGCGGCTTCGCCGTCCCGTCCGATGCGTGGTCCCAATGCACGTTGAGGTCCGCCACCATGCCACGGGTGACGAACTCGCGATCCACGAAGTCGCGGGCGAGCGCGATCCCATCCTCGCGCCCCATCTCCCGCGGAATCGCAAACTCCACCTCGCGCGCCAGCTGCGCGTCCTTGCGCTTCTCGGTTGCCTCGACCTCGTTCCAAAGCGTCGCGCGATCACGGAGGCGATCCGGCGCACCCTGCGGCAGCAGGATCTCCGAATGCACGACGCCCGTCTTGGCCGTGAAATCCTGCGCACGCTCCAGCCGGTCATCCTGCAGCTCGGAAGCCGAACGATACGCGCGACCGGTGCCGATGCCCTCGATGCGGAAACGCTCGCCGGAGTGCTGCTCGAGGCCATCGATAGAGCTAAGGCAGATGCGAGCCTCAAGGAGGCGTGGCAGCGGCGGGGCGAGGCCTTCTTTCGCCGCCAACGCCGCAAGCAGGCGAACGGCACCGGCGAGGCTGCTGCGAGATCTGTCGTCGACCGCGAAGGCGTTGCGCCTGGCGGTAGCGGCGCTGAGGCGGGCTGAGGCGGCGCGCGCCCACATGGACACCCGCGATTGGGACAAGGCGCGGCGCGAGCGCACCCGTCAGCTCATCGAACTCGGTGGCCTCGTCACCAAGTCCGGGCTGCCCGAGCTGATCGCCGCGATCGAGCCCGACGACCGCGCCGTGATCCTCGGCGCCCTGCTCGAACTCGCGGACGCCTTGCGCGAGTCGGCCGATGATCCGTCCCGGCGCACCCGGGTCATGCGCTGGCGCGACCGCGGCCGGTCGGTCCTGCGGGCCGCGACGGCGGTGGTCGCGTGAAGCACCGTTCGTTGGCGCCTACGCATCAGTATCGGGACCGCGCTGGACCGCCTTCTCGAAGATGGCATCTTGATGCTCGCCGACATGCCACGACTTCAATGGTGCGTGGAGTGCAAACGGACACGCTGCAGAACGACCGCGAGACAGGCGAATGGTGAACAATGCGGAAGCGGCCCGAGCCAGGGCCGAGGCGAGCTTCAAGACACCGGAAACGGACCGGCGAGACGACCCTGGCCAGGCGGCCGAGCGTGCCGTTCGGGAGAAGACGGAACGGTTGCGGGAGGCTCGCCTCGCCAAAGAGGCGCAGGAGCGCCGGGGGAAGCAGATCCGGGCGGACCGGAGGCGCGGAGCGTAGATGGCGACGATCGCATCGGCCGTCGTCAGCTGGCCGGCCAGCACATCAGCGTGCCCGCAAGACACGGCAGCGGCGTCGGGCTCGGCGGATGCGTGAGCTGCGAGATGACACGCGGCGCATCATTGAGATGGCGCAGGAGTTACGGCGCTGACCGCGGCTTCTTCGGCTTCCGAAGGGCCGGAGGCTCGCTAAATTGCTTGAGGGCGTTGCGTCTCGCTCGCTCCGCCTGCCACTCCGCCAGGTGGTTGCGCTCGGGTTCCTCGGTCTCGTTAATCCAGACGACGAGCTTGCCATCCGGGTGGATCTCGAACCGGGACACGCGAAGCCCACAAGCCGCAGCGGCGTTGAGCGCGCGAAGGATATTGCTCTGGCGCAACCGTCAGATCGTTCCGCCTTGAAGCAGTTGCCTGAACTTGGCTTCAAGGTCGCGCAGGGTGGTAGCGATTTCGCCGTTCGCCTCATCCCATAGCTTCGCCTGCTCTTTCCAATCTCGTGCAGACCGCTCCATACCGCCGACGTTGAACCTGAACGCTATCTCGCTTCCTGCGATCTTCGCATAGAGAGCGTCGACTTCTGTGCCGAGGTCGGCGGGCAGGAAGAGGCGCTTGGCCCTGAAATAGTCTATCCCCTCCCACCGCTTCATGTGGAGCGTCTGCAACAGCTCGGGGTCGGTAGGCTCCCCGCCAAAACGTCCTGGCGAGACAAGGCGCAGCAACGCGAGGTGGATCTCGGCAAGGTGAGTGTAGATGGCCTCGACCGCTTCCGCCTGTCGCTCGGCAAGGAGGCCATAGCTCTTCTTGAAGCGCTCGGCCGCGATCGTGCTTTCGCTTCTGATCCGCTCGACCTCGCGCGCGTTCTCGGCCGCCATGCGCCCCTTGAGGGTCTCCAGCTGCTGATCGTAACGCGCCTTGAACACGACAAGGACAGCGCCGGCCATGAGGCCAGAGGTGATGACCCCCGTGATGGCCGATGTGCCTATTCCGCTCCAGAAGGCGAGGTCGAGCAGCATGGCTTCAGTCCCGCTCCGTGGTGAGCGCAGCGAACTCCTCATCGTCAACCGTGACGACGCGGCGGATCTGTTCCGGTGCGATCCGCTGGCGTGTGTGCCCCTCGCAGTCCGGCGGGTTTTCGTCGCGAAGGCCGTGCCCGAGTTCGAAGGTTCTCACGATGTTTAGACCGATGCTTCCGTAGGTCCTGATGGCGTCGTGAGGGACGGCCATCTCTACGATGCATGGCTTGCCCAGCGCCTTGAGGACGGGGCCAACTTCAGGGTCTCGATCGTGGTTCCCGTAGAGCGCTTCGCCTCCCCAGTAGCCCAGGAGATCCCGCACGCCTGAAGTCCCAAGCGGCTTTCGGGTGAGCACGAACCAAAGCTGGTTGGCACGGTGTTCGCTGGCCGCTTGGTTGGCGCCTCGTAGCCGCTCGGCGACGTACGGAGTGATGTCATCGGCGTCGACCCGCCGCTGCACCCGCGCATTGAACGTCTCCGGCGACAGAAGGAACATGCCGTCCGTCTTCACGGCCGCGATCTCGTCGTCACAGAGTCGGGTGCAATGCCAGGCCAGGAACGACGCGTCGGCGATATGCTCGTCGATCAAGGCAGCGAGGTCCTCGCGCGCTGCCTTGAACGGGTTCCTTAGCGGGTCGACCCGCCACATGATGTTGTTGGGATCCGCCTCGCGTTCGGCGTCGAGCCGTGCCCGATAATTCTGGTAGCCCCGCAACGCTGGCAGCGCCTCTTGCAAGGCGGATGTGATGTCGGGCGGCCACGTGGCCGGCTCGTCGATCGCGATGGGCATCGTCCCCTACCTGGTAGTCTGCCGAGGCTGCATCAAACGATGCGGGTCAGTCATAGTCCCAGGCGTCCGGCGACACGCCGAGCAGGAGATCCCCGACATTGATCCACGGCGTCTTGTGGCCGGCGCCGTACATTTGGTCTGCAACCCGCTCTAGGCGTCTGCGGTGAACGTCGAACAGACGAAGAATTTCCGCCGGGTTCCGTGCGTGGCTTTCCTCCAGTTCGTCGATGGCTTCCCGAAACACGTGGCAGCGCACGACGCCGTCCCGGCTGTTCATCGTGAACACGAGGCCGAAGGGGTCGATCTGTGCGGGCTGGTCGGTGCTGGTGAGACGCAAGGGCAATCGGCTCCGGACGGTGTGAAGTCAACGACGGAACAGCCTCTCTGGTCCCCTTCGTTCATCTAGCCCTCGCTCCAGCTGAACGTTCAGCGCGGATCGCACGTCCCTCGATGGGCTAGTTCATTTGAGATTGCCATTGACATTATGAACGCATCCGCTACAACCTCTTTGAGGCTAGTTGGACGGAGCGGGGTCATGATCGTCGGATATGCCAGGACCAGCACGGTCGAGCAGGTCGCGGGCTTCGAGGCTCAGGATCGCGACCTCAAGGCAATCGGCGCCGAGCGCGTGTTCGCCGAACAGGTGTCCAGCGTCGGTTCCCGGCCGGAGCTTGAGGCCGCCCTCGGGTTCGTTCGCCAGGGCGACGTGTTCGTGGTGACAAAGCTCGACCGCCTGGCGCGCTCCGTGGCGAACCTCTTGGCGATCGTTGCCCGCCTCCAGGCGAAGGGCGTGGCGCTCCGCATCCTCAGCCTCGGCCTCGACACGTCGACCCCCACAGGCAAGCTCATGCTCACCGTCATGGGCGGCGTCGCGGAGTTCGAGCGGGCCATGATGCTGGAGCGCCAGCGCGAGGGCATCGCCAAGGCGAAGGGTGAGGGCCGCTACAAGGGCAGGAAGCCCACGGCGCGCGCCAAAGCTGGCGAGGTCCGCGAGTTGAAGGCGGCCGGCAAGAGCATGCGCGAGATCGCCGAGGCGCTGAGCATCTCCCTTGGGTCGGTCCACGGCGTGTTGAAGGCGGCGGCCTGAGCATCGGCTCATACCGATGGTTCTGGCCTTCATGCAGGGCTTGATAGATGGTTGTCCCAACCGTGGGTGAGTCGGTGGACCAGATCGTTTCGAGATCCTCTGGAGGCTTGGTCGGCATCGGGCTCTACACCCTGGCCGAGGCGGGCAGGCTTGTGCAGGTGCGTCCCGCCAGGATTGCTCGCTGGCTTCGAGGTCACGATGCAAACGGGAAGCATTATGACGCTCTGTGGCATCCCCAGGTGGACCTCGGTGAGGACGGCATCTTCCTCGGCTTCCGCGACCTTCAGGAAGTCAGGGTGGCGGATGCTTTTATCGCTAAGGGGCTCAGCCCCCAGCGCGTCGGGCAAGCCATCAAACTCGCCCGCGATCTCGTCGACGACGAACGGCCCTTGTCCACGAAGCGGTTCCGAACAGATGGCCGATCGGTCTTTCTGCAGGTCGTCGAGGAAGACGGGCAAGGCAAGCTGATTGACCTGTTCAAGCGGCAGTACGCCTTCCGGGAGATCATCGAGCAGAGCCTGACCAACCTCGAGTACGACGACGCCGGCTCTCCCCTGTTGTGGTGGCCGCTGGGCAAGGCCGGTTCTGTCGTCGTCGACCCGGCCCGCTCTTTCGGCCAACCCATCGAAGCTGAAACCTCTCTTCCCACGGTCATTCTGACGGCAGCCGCCAAAGCCGAAGGATCGGAACAGGCCGCGGCGCGCGCCTGGGGTGTACCCCTTCGTGCCGTACGTCGAGCCATGGAGTTTGAGCAGCAGATGGCCCTGCGGAAAGCTGCTTGAGGATCTTCGTCGACAACTGCCTTTCGTACGTCCTCGCGTCCACGCTGAATGGCTACGTTACCCATCTCGGCCATACCGCTGTGCACATCAGGAACATGCGCTGTGGGCCTCATGCATCGGATGTTGAATGGATGGCTGCGCTTCGGGAGACCGGAGATGACTGGCTGGTGATCACTGGAGATCTGCGCATCTCCAAGAACCGCCCCGAGCGGCTTGCTTTTGCTAAAGCGAACCTCAAGGGAATAGCGCTCGCCCCTGGCTATCAAAGCCTTCGCGTTCATCAGCAAGCGTCCATCATCCTCTGGCGATGGCCCGACATCGAAAACGCAGTCGCTCAGTTTCAGCCGCCTTTCCTGTTCGAGTTGCCGGTTGGCAAGAATACGGGTCTGCGCGCACTCCGCTTGTGATCTGAGGTACATGACGTCGTTTGTTCTCGTCTTGCCTTATCCCCACCAGCCGAGTTAAGATCTTCTCGCGGTTGATCTCGGTCCCGCTTGCCTATCGGGTCCCTTGGGATCGCAGGCCCCTTCCACGCCCTCGGCGAACATGGTGGACCTGTGCCCGACAGCCCGTCCGGACTCCCCTGTCCTTCCCCGACCTTCGATCCCGTGCGGATCGAGATCACGTCGTCCGGCACGCCCGAGCGCGACGCCAGCCGCATTCCAATCAGAACCGTACCCCGTCGTGTCATCGAGGCTCTGGTCGAGAGCTTCAACCGGAGCGCCTCGCACGGTTCGCCATGACGTTTCCCGGCTGACCCGCCGTGCCGCCCCCAAGCGGCGGCCGACGCTCCGTGACGTCGAGCGTGTCGACGCACGATATTCCAGTCCGCCGCTGCGGGTCGCCGCGTTACGCCGCAGCTCACGGGAGATTGTCGAGGCGTAACGACCAAGGCGGCGCCCGATCTCCTGCATGGAATGGCCCTGCGCGCGGAGAAGCGCGATTTCTTCGCGCTCAGCGAAAGAGAGATACCGACCGGAAAGCGGTTTGACCGAGGATCTGAACATCGCTGGTGGCATGCCGCCTGCCTTCCGGAACAATCTGGTTCCGACAGGCTGCGACATGCCAGCCGCCAGCGCAGCATTCTCGCTGGTCACCCCTTGCGCAATCCCCAGCCAGAACTGCTGCAGCTCAGATCGTCCTGCCACCGGCGACCGTCCCGGCGACCGCAACGGTGCTCGTCCCGACCGATGTGATCGCCGCTTTCGAGCGTCCATCGCAACCACCTACTTCAGAGTGTTGCGACGACCGTTTGAATCCGCCCAATACGTGTCCATCAAGTACACCGAGCGCCTGGCCACGGCCGGCGTCGAACCCTCGGTCGGCAGCGTGGGCGACAGCTACGATTGTGAGATTATCGGGGCCGTCCGGTGAGCCTGACCCATGCTTACGATTGACCGCTGTGTCCTAGCGTTGACATGTCGGCCTGCCGGGCGGCGCCTGGCACGCTGCCGAGGCCGAGGCCGCCTATTACGCACAGCTTGAGGCCCTGCCAATCGCCGCGTAGGACTCAAACCAACAGGCCTCCCGTAAACCCGGGGCGGTTCAGATTGCCTCGGGCGTGTCGCAAACTCTGGTGTAGGTCGCAGAATTGGCTGAACCGGCCCTGATTTCAGACTTTGACAACCTCTGGAAGTCCGAAGCAGAATGCGAGCAGGCGGTTTTGCTCCTGAACCTTCCGAAGCCGGAGAAGCCGCGGCCCTTGCGCAACCATTGAGAACCTAGCATGTCCAACCCAACCGCTCTATCCGCCATGCGTCAGGAGAACCTGATAACACTCAGAAGCACCATTGAGACGATCAAGCATGAAGCCAAGGCGGAGGGCAGCACTCGCTCTATTGCACGTGCTTTAGATCTTATTGAATTAGTTTTGAGAGCACAGGAAGACCGCTTAAAAGCAATGGATGTGGTAGCGGCAGCGCTTAAAGCTCTGTCCGAAAAAGTATGAAACCTATGAGCAGGATGAGTTTTCGCTGAGAGTAAGTGTCAAGGACTGAACCTCCTGCAGGCCACTTGCCTTCGGTCGGGGGCAAGTGAGCGTCGCCACGGATGCGGGCAAGGCTCTGCACCCCCAGATGGCCCGTCTCATTGGTTAATCGATCCCCAGGTAGCCTCTTGCCCTCAGGTGCTCCGCTAGCGCCCGGCGGACGGCTTCGGGCGAGCTCGGGCGCGGCTCAGGGCTATTCAAGGGACAGGTCCTATTCGCATTGCCTCACACTCCGGAATGAGGTGGTCGAGGTCGGCCATGTGTTTTCGCAGGCTGGCGAGGAAGTTCGCCGTCGAAACTTCTGGTTCCTCGCCAAGCACGTGAATTTGATTGCCCGCTTCCAGGAACGCGATTTGGTCGGCAAGCGAGTCGCGATGCTCGTGGAGATCGGCGACGAACCTCTGCAAATCCATGGTCAGCTAGCTCCCTCGTCCGCGGCCGGTTCTGCCATCCTGGCTCACGTGTCGCCGCGCTCGCGGCACCGATCGTTCGTAAACGGAAGGGCGCATCAGTCACGCCCTTCCGTGCGTAACAGGAACCCTTCGGAGCCGAACTCGATCCCGGCCCGGCGAAACGCCTCCTTCACGATAACCTCATCGGCCAGGCTGATGCTGGTAGCCCCTGCGCTCGCCATGATGAGATCCACTTCCACCAAAGGTAACGCCGTGCGCCGCTGCATGTCGTAGCGGGTCCACCTCAGAAGCTCGCACGCCTCGCGGATCTCCCGGCCTGTCAGCACGTCAGTTCGCCCCTTCGGGATCGTCACGGGACGGCAGGTAGCCCTTGGAGCGCCGAAGCTCAGCCATCCGCAGTGCGTCGAGCGCCTGCCGAATAGCCTCGGGCCGCGAGAGCGGGAGATCGTGACGCTGACACAGGGCGTCAATGAAGGTGAGGAGGTCGGGCTGAAGACGGACGCCGACGAGCGTGCCAATTTCCTTAGGCCGAGGCTTGTGTTCGGTTTTCATGTTATCACGAGTTGACACACATTGGTCATTGGTGATAACATGGATCGGACCGATGGGGAAGGTGGAAGCTCCCCGCACCGGCCCTAACCACCTCGGACCCTTGGAGTCACGACGATGGCTATCCACGCCAATAGCACAACCGCGCCCGCCGTTCAGCCGGGCTTATTACCGGCCGGCTTCTCCGGCGCCGTCCCCGTCCCCACGCCCGACCTAACGGCCGAGACCGTCGCCATGCTCGACGCGATCCCGCCCGACGTGCCCCACGGTGCGGTAGAATTAAGCCCGGCACAGGAAGCCCTGCACGTCTCGCGGCGGAAAGAGTTGTACGAGATCTTGCACCCGGAGACGGTGCAGTATGCTGCCGGAGGGCACGCCAAACGCGGTTCTGCAAGCGCCAATTTGGCGCTTGCAGCCGACACATCCTCTCGCACCAGTCGTTCCGAACGGGCGGTGCGACGCGGCGCAAGAACGGGGCGAGGTTCGATCCGCAGGCAACCCCAATTCTTCTCGGGTGGAAGAATTGCCGGGCGTGGGTGACCTCGGGCTGAGCCACAAAGACATTCACGACGCCCGCCAAGTCCGCGACGCCGAGATTGGCCAGACCCGCCACATGCGCCGCGCCCTCGAAGGTGCCCTCGACCACGGGACGGCCCCGGTCCCGTCGCTGCCTGACGCCTTCACACGCCGCCGGGCACTCTTCGGTGCCGTCGTGCTCGCTGCCGCTCCGGTGGCCGCCCTGGCTCCCTTGCCAGCCGCAGCCGCCACCCCGTCGCCGGCCGAAGCCCGCCTCTTGGCCCTGGCCGACGCCTATGAGGCCTTGGAACGCCGGTGTCGCGAGCACACCGCAGCGCATCGGCACTTGCGCGGCCGTGCCTTCAAGATCGCCGAGGCGGAGTTCGACGCGATCGTGGAGCGGTTCCTTCCGATCGAAGAAGAGGTGACCGCGACGCCGGCCGACAGCCTCGCGGGCGTGCTGGCGAAAGCTCGCCTGTGTCAGGTCCCGACCGCGCGGCAGTGTGCGCAGGTCGATCACGTCCTCAGCGTCGTTGACGACCTGCACCGGCTGTTCGGAGGGCGTCATGCCTGACCGTTGCGCCTTCCTTCACGGCCTCGTGTCCCTGCCGCCCATGAGAGGCTTTGGCAGCCGGGCCGGAATGGTGGCGGTCGCCATCATGCTGTCGACCGCTGCCTCGGCCGAGACCCGCACGGCGCAGTATGGCGCGCCGTTCTGCGAGACGCTGCCATCGTTCCGCGCCTTCCTCGCAGCGATCACGGTACGAGACGAAGAGGCTGCAGCCAAGCTCGAGGGCTGCGTCTGGTCCAAGGCGGGCGTGAAGGTCGAGGTGCTGAAGGACTATGCCGACTTCGGCGGCGGCTACCAGGTCGTGCAGATCCGCAAGCGCGGGAACGGCGCCTTCGTGAATGGATACGTGCTGAGCAACGATCTTGAGGATGTACCCTGACGTCTACAACACCCCGCCATCGCCACGGGCTTCACGAGACCGGGCATCTGCTGCCGTGATGGCCAGCACGTCGACGTCGACCAGCGCGGTGATGAAATCCGCAAACGCAACGACGGGCGACCCTGGGACTGGCGAGTTTCAGGATGCGGAGATCATCGCCACCTTCGGCGAGGTCGACGTCGACGTGCTGACCGTCTGACGTCGGGTTGCTCGGGGGAGGCCAGAACGGACGCGACCTCCCCCATCCATCAGCCGCAGGGTCTGCGGCGGATGTGACCTTCATGGACGATCAAGGTTGATGGATCGTTGACGGGCATCCCGGTCGGTCGGCTTCGATCTGACCTCCGCGCTGGGGTCACGTGCCGGCGCAATTCATCCCGAGCGGCGGCGTCCTCGACCGTGCCGTGCCAGCACTGCTGCGCACCATTCCACGTCATGTTCCAGGTTTCGCGCAACGTGTTGCGGAACTTGCTCGGCGGCTTGTCGGAGAAGCGCACCGTGACGGCAATCTGATTGGTTCTCCCCTTCTGCATGTGCCGCGCCAAGGCTTGGTGGGCTTGGTCCGTCAGCGGACGCAATACCGCGCAGGCGCGTACCCGATCAGCCTCGCGCACCCACACCTTCACCTCGATCAAACCGGCAGCGCGACGCCGTGAGCGGTGGTCACGCACGCGCTGGGCATTGTCCCCGGATACCTCGTCTCGCCCTGGTCTTTCCATGCCGATTCCACACGCTGCGTAAGGCCGTTAGGCCTAATGCATATTGGGTCTGCACGTCCGTCCCTTCGCTCCGCTCGGAGGAGTGCCGAACCCGGCTCCGCCGGTCACCACGCCATCACATGCGCGAAACTCACGACCGCAGGAGAACTGGGACGCCGTCATCGCGAAGTGCTGAGCTCGATCGCCCGCCGCTGCCGGACGAAGTTGACCGGGGTAACGCAGTTTCTCAGCGGCCGGATCGTGAATCCACCGACCTCGGTGAGTGTGGCCATGATGACGATGGCGGCCCCGGGCCTGGTGCTGCTCTCGCTGTTCTTCGGCTTCTTGGGCCTGTTCGTCGGTGCCGCGTTCTTCATCCTTCCCGCCGCCGTTGGCCTCGTGATCGCGGTGGCACTGATCGCCGGCGAAGCCCTACGGGTGGGCTGGATCCGGCAGCTGCAGGACCATGGCGTCGTCGTGCAGGCTCGGATAGATTGGTGCGGATCATGGGCATGACGCCGGTACGCATCATTTGCACCGCTCTTGCCTCCCAGCGGCTCAGCAGGAGGACCTATCGCAGCGACTGGTACGTCCGTGCCGCCGCGAGCGTCGAGGAACTACCCTCCAGCGGGACGATGCTGGTCGATCCATCCAGGCCGGCGCACTACCATGTGGATCTTCGGTCCTTCGGCGTTCCCACCGGGTGGCTGAACTGGCGCTCCCAAATCGTGACGGCCGCCATTACGACTGTCGGCACGATCTCCGTCGTGTTCGCAACGCTGGCCGTCGACGAGGGCCCTGCCGGGCCGCGTCCCTTTGCGGCGCGGGGCACCGTGGCCGCCGAAGGTCCTCGCGTCGGCACTTGATCGTTCGCCCCGGACGCTTGCCGGTCCGGCGCGCCAAGAGGTATCGACGGGCGTACTGCTCTATGATGCCAGCACGCACGACCCTTAGCCCGCGCTGATCCGCGACGCGGCGGTCGGCGACGTCCTGGACACCAGGGTCGAGCGCTAGGACAGGACCAGGCGCTTCCTCGCGAGCTACTGCCGTGTGCTGAAGGTCGACCTTCAGCCGATGGACAGCGCAGTGAACCGCGTTACCAACCTGCAAGGACACCTCGACGCGGAGTGCGAAGCGGCCGGTGATCGCCTGAGCGCTCGCGTAACCTTCCAGTTTTGCCACTGACATCGGCGGCGATCCGCTCTGGCCGAATCTGAACTCCAGCAAGACCACCGAGCCGTGCGCCTCGCGTTTGCGAACAAGATTGCTGCGACGGAACGGCGATGAGCGCTGTCGGAAGCGGCTGCGCGGGGCGCCCGAGCGCTAATCGAGGCGTGCCGACGAAGTGGAAGGAACTCACGAACCGGCGCGGTTGATCTCGCGCGCTTTTTCCGCGTAAACTATAGGCTATGCACACCGTCGAACGGAGAGGACCCGGTGGCCCGAACCTCACTCGCCGAGCGCATGACGCGCCTCGAGCAGCAGAAAAACCGCATCGCCGAGACTGAGACCAGGCTGAAGCTCGAAGAGCGCAAGGCCCGCACTCGCCGGCTCATCGAGGCGGGCGGACTGATCGAAAAAGCGGGTCTGATCGACCTCGACCCCAACGCGCTCTACGGCGCCCTGCTCTCGCTCAAGGCTGGCCTCGACGAGGCCGGCAAGATGGCTTCATGGGAAGCGGAAGGCGGGCGCGCCTTCGACCTCGAGCTCAAGGCGCGTGAAGAGGGCAAGGTGCCGCTCATCATCACCCTGCCCCGGGCGCAGCCCTTGCACGCGACCACGCGTCTGCGCAAACTCGGCTTTCGATATTCCAAGGTGATGCAGCACTGGGAAGGGCTCGCGCGTTATGACGAGGCCGCAGAACTTGCCACCGAACTCGGCGGCACCGTCAAACGTGTCGGTCCGGCCGAAACCGGCGAGCTTGCGGCGGACGGCACGAACGCTGAAGCGGCAACCGCGGCCACGGCCGCGGCCGAATGAAGGAAATGAAATGGAAGGCGACGCAACGGTTCGGATCACGACTGTAGAATCTGACGTTGCCCGTCCTGGCTTCGATGAGCGCTTTCATCGCGTGAGCTTCGAGATCGCGGCCGGCGACATGGACCCTTTCGTAGTTCCGATCTGGGTACACGGCGCTTTCCCGGAAACCGAAATCAAAGCCGTAGCCCGCATGTTCCTGGCAACCTGCCTGCGTGACGCGGCCGAAGTAACGAGCCAAGGTGTGCTGCTGGACGGTGAAGACGCCGCTGATGACGCCGAGGCGGTACCAGCGGCGGCAAGGGCCTCCCAGCGGATCGGACGCTGACGCCCGGGCGCCGCGGCAGTACCGCTGCGCGGTGCACGCGAGCGCAGTCCCACCGGTCATGACGATTTCGACTGCACGGACGCGCCGCGACGTCATCGACGATGCTCCGTATAGCTCGTCGGGAACCGTATCGGAATGCTGGCGAGAGAGACGCCCATGACCTTGAACAGTGCAAGGCGCTTGCCCACCGTACGAGTGCGGTCGGCCTTATCGGCCGGCGTCGAGCTCTGGCCTTTGTTGCTGTTCTGGTTCGCGCGCGAGGGTACTCACGGCCTTTGGCGTGACGTGCTCACCAGCATCCCCGATCGGACTGGCAGACTCTACGCGTTCGCCTTCCATGCCTGGCCAGCCGCTACACTGACAGGTCCGGTGGTGTTGCTCGTCGCGGCTGTTGCGATGCGGAAGATGCGGCTCGCTTCCCGTGTGCTGCCTGTAGCCGCCATGCTCGGCGTCGTACTCGCGACGGGGCTCGCCTTGTCGGACGAGGCTCGCCACCTCGCGCCTTATCTCGGCCACGCCAAGCTGCTCGGGATCGCAAAGGCGCTCGATGTCGGCGTGCTCTGGGCGCTCGGCCTCGGCGTGTTCTCGATCGCGGTCGCGGCCCAACTGCTGTTCGGGTCGCCGGGATTTCGCCGAGGTAAGACCAAGGTGCTTCGGGGCAAGAGCGACAACCACGGCCATGCCGATTGGCTGTCGATGGAGGGCGCGCGCGAACTGTTCCCCGGCGGCGACCCCGCCTACGGCGGGATCGTCGTCGGTGAGGCTTACCGCGTCGACCGCGACGACGTCGCCCGGCAGGGCTTCGATCCGACAGATCCCAAGACCTGGGGTCGGGGAGGCTCCTCTCCCCTGCTCATCGACCCGTGCCGCTCTGGCGCCACCCACGCCATGGTGGTGGCGGGCTCGGGCGGCTACAAGACGACATCGGTCGGCGTGCCGACGCTCCTGAGCTGGACCGCCTCGGCTGTCGTCCTCGACCCGTCGCGCGAAGTCGCGCCGATGGTGGAACGGTTTCGCCGGGAACGCCTCGGGCACCGTACCATCACCCTCGACCCCTCGGCCCCGCGGGGCGACGGGTTCAACGTGCTCGACTGGATCGATATCGCGTCGCCACTCGCCGAGGCCAACGTCGAAGCCGTGGTCGGCTGGATCACCGGGGAGACCAAGGGCCGCGTCACCTCGGGGGCCGAGTTCTTCCGCGAGTCGGCCAAGGGCCTGATCGCATGCGTCATCGCCGACACGCTCTGGGACCTTGCCCTGCCCGACGGGCAAAAGACCCTCGCCCACGTCCGTCAGGTGCTGGTCACGCCGGAAGGCGAGATGCGCAAGGTGCTCAAGGCCATCCACGACACCAGCGCCTCGTCGCTTGCGCGTGACCTCGCGGGCTCTCTCATGGGCCTCGTCGACGAGACCTTTTCCGGCGTCTACGCCAACGCCGCCAAGGACACCCGCTGGCTGTCCACCCCGGCCTTTGCGCGGCTCGTGTCGGGCTCGACTTTTCGCTCCGCAGAGGTCAATGCGGGGAAGCTTACCGTCTTCGTCCAGATTCCCCTGAAGACGCTGCAGGCCACCCCCGCCCTCGGCCGCATCGTCATCGGCGCCCTGCTCAACGCCGTCTACGAGGCCGACGGACACGTGAGGGGCCGCGTGCTGTTCCTTCTCGACGAGGTCGCCCGTCTCGGTTTTATGGGCGTGATCGAGGCCGCGCGCGATGCCGGCCGCAAGTACGGCATCACCCTCCTCCTACTCTACCAGTCGCTCGGCCAGGTGACCGAGCAATGGGGACGCGAAGGACTGCGGGCTTGGTACGACTCGACCTCCTGGCGTCTGTTCGCGGCCATCCAAGATCCGGAGACCGCGCGCGAGCTGTCCGCGCTCTGCGGCGAGCACGGCGTCGTGGCGACCGCCCAGGGTGACACGCAAGGTACCCAGGGCCGCGCCGGCGCCCTCGGCTCCAAGTCCTCGGGCCACAGCCAGAACCGGTCCGAAATCAAACGAGCCCTGATCCGGCCGGACGAGCTCCTGCAGGACACGCGCGCCGACGAGGCCTTCGTCATCGTACGCGGCTCGAAACCGCTGCGCTGCGGCCGGGCCATCTACTTCCGGCGACCCGGGATGGCGGCCCAGGTGCGGGCGAGCCATTTCCACACGAAACCTCGCCTACGGCCGTCCACGGCGGCCGAATGATCGAAAGCACTCCGACATCCGCTGTCTGACCCGGGCTGGAAAACGGAAGACCAGCACGCCCCTTCTCACGTTGACCAGCTCGTCCGTTTTATGACGACCCGACCAGATTAGACCGCCTGTGCTGCCCTGCATCCGATAGATCTTCGCCCGGGCCCCGCTGCAAGAGGCGATCCGCGATCGGTGTCAGGCGCGCCGCCGGCTCCCTTCCCCGACCTCCCTGGGGCGCATCAGAGCCATCAGCATGGGCCCGAGCGAGAACTTGCCCACCCGGGCGAGTTCCGTAAGCTTGCGCAAGTAGGCTCCGGCACTGTTGATCCCGGTCCCCTTCTGCAGGATGCACCCGATCACAATCGCGGCCGCATCGGTCCCCAATATCTTACATGCGTCTTCCCAGGCGCTCGCGCTGACCCCGAGCATTTTCCGCACGGTCTCGGCCGTCGTGACGAGGTCCCGCCAGTTCGCGATCCCGCCCCCGGCATACATCGCCATGTCGGGACAGGATCGCATCACCATCCCTAAGGGATATGTCTTCTGGGGAGAACCGGGGCGGTCGAGATCTTGGTTCGAACCTTCGGCCCTGGCTTCTCCGAGGTCAGGTTCAGATTCTAAAAGAGTTTCTGGTTTTGAATTCTGTTGGTGACGCTCATCCTGAGACTCATTGCCACTCGATTCTTCTGATTTCATCGACTCTGTCAGACACTTATCCGTTTCGGAGCGCAATACGCGAAGCTGCGAAACAAGCTCCGACAGTGTATCGTGATATGCCGAGCGCGGTGGCATCCCCCCGAGCTGCGCAAAGCGGTCGGCAAGCTCACGCCATGGGCCTTGCAGCTCTTCCTCAAATGCGATCGCAATGGTCTTGGCGATGTCCCGACGGTGCAGGCTGATCTCCTCCCGCAGGAGCACGCGGGCCTTTGCCTCCGCCCGGACCTCGTCGGCCAGGCCTTGGAACTCGGCTGCCCGCGCGACCAGGGGCGTGAGGTCGAAGCCGAAGGCCTGCTCCACCTGTCCCCCCTCCCCCCGCCGCACGTAACGCTTGCCGTTCGGACTGTCGCGGCGGATCACGATCCCGGTTTCCACGAGCAGCGCCAAGGCCCGCCGCAAGGTGGCCGGTGCAGGCCCATGCGCACGGATAGACAACTCTCGGTTGGACGGAAACACGACGATGTCCACTCCCGGCGTCAGGGCCGTGTCGGGATGAAAAGTCAGGAGAGCACTCAGCACCGCCAGAGCACGATCGGAGAGGCCGAGCCTGTCCATGGCTTCGGTCAGGTTCCGGAAGACCTTCCACTTATGTCCGGCCGCGTCAGTCGGACAGGCTTTTGCGGAGGCCTGAGCCGCAACCATGGCGAGCGAAAGAGGTCGCCGCCCAAAGGGCGTCGTCGATTGAATGATCTGCATCGTTATTTGCCGCGCCGGGCAAAGAGAAGGCGATCACCGAAGCGGTGTCCGTGCTTGACGTCTGGGTGCGGAAGGGTCTAACTAGAAGTGCTTAAGTTCGAGATAGGGCTTCCGGGCGGAAACGTTCGGGGGCCTTTTCTTTTTGGGCGATCAGCCCTCCTGCTGGTGTGATCGGAATACGCGATTACGCCTCTTCACGGCACTGAAATGCCGTAAGGATTTCGGGAAGCCGCTCGAGCAAGTAATCGCCAAACTGCGGCTCAAGCTTTTCATCGATGGACAGGACAAATCGGTCTTCCGCGCGTTCAACTCGCGCAAGCCTCCGACCTTTCGGATCAATCCAGACCTCCGGTTTCTTGATCTTGCCGAGCTTAGGAGCCACCGCTTCGAAGAAGAAAGCGAACCGCTTATCGCTGTCTTCGAACGCGCGGAAGTCTTCGCTTTCGGTGATGCTTGAAAAGGTAGTTTTCCCGCTGCCATGAGACAGTCGATCGGACAGATCCATCCACCGTCGGCGGCCCGCCTTGGGCGCGGGACCGATTGCATGAATGACATCAGCCGGAACGGAACGGGCGACAGAGATCAACCTGGATAGCTCCGTCTTGTCGACCGAAAGAGCCGCCATGATCGTGTCTCGCCCGAACCCTCGATCCTCCAAAACTGCCCCGAAGGTGGCACGTTCGATGAAGCTGAGGTCCTTGCGTGCGCTGTTCTCCGTGCCCTGCGCCACTACAAGCTCGGCATCGGAGAGCTGCTTGATTATAGCTCGGGCAGTGGTGCCGATCTCCCGCACGGCATCAACTCTTCGGTGGCCGTAGGCGATCTGATAGCGCCCGGGCTCGGTCACGTGTGGGCGCAAGAGCACGGGAACCTGCTGCCCTTGCGAGCGGATGGACGCCACCAGCGCGGCATGATCCGCGGTTGCACCCTGCATGCGGTCGGGAACGATGGAGCGGTCGATTAACGCCGGATCGACCTCGACAATCTTAAGGCCCAAGCCTCCCTTTGCTTCTGCGTCGCGTTCGGACGTGATCTGGGAGAGGGCTCGCGACATAGCGCCCACAGCTCCCTTTGAGCCTAACGGCGCAGCCTTCTTCGGCGCTGGGTTTTCTGAGTTGACCGGTGTCAACTCTCCCTTACCGCCGACGAGATCCTCAAGGAGATTTTTCCTCATTGGCCTCGACCCCAAGCCTTCAAGATCAAGGCCTCTACCTCGCCATTTACGGACTGAAGCGACTCGACAGCCCGATCGTATGTCGTCCGAGTGAACTGTTCGCGCGTAACC
>JAABUJ010001447.1_pt1 | contig 35085 bp, 19 predicted proteins | sample 5559131 | NCBI WGS metagenome assembly JAABUJ01 (sample SAMN10711875, study PRJNA513366) | rock metagenome | isolation source: Antarctica rocks | place: Antarctica: Victoria Land, Mt New Zealand nord | collected 2016-01-07 | reverse complement strand
AGCGAGACGCGGTAGAGCTGCCGTTCGGTGACGCCATCGCGCGTGCCGTGGAAGACGACGACGCGCGCCTCGTGGTCGAGCGCCGCGACGCCGGTCACCATCCACTCCCCCTCGGTCAGCGTGCGGAGCGGCGTGCCGTCGGCGGCGTGCAGGGCGAGGTGTCGGAAGCCGGTCGCCTCGCTCGACCAGAGGAAGGTGCCATCGGGGAGGAAGCGGAGATCGTCGGACAGATTGAGCCAGGGCTCGCCGCGCTCTTCGAGGATCGTCGTCGCCGCGCCATCCGCGTCGAATGCGACGAGGCGGAGGTGCCGCTGATCGCGCGACTCGATCTGCGCGGTCAGCGCGCCGTCGGGTCGCCACGCCACGCGCGCCAGGTAGCTGTCCTCGTCCGCGCCGAGATCCTGCCAGCGCGTCGCGCCCGCGCCGGAGGCGGCGATGATGCCGAGTTGGACGCGCGCATTCGGCTGCCCGGCGAAGGGGTAGCGGTGCTCCTCCACAATCGGCGGCGTCGTGCCCTGATGGACGATCGGATAGATCGGGATGTGGCGGCTATCGGCGCGAACGTAGGCGAGGTGCCGACTATCCGGGCTCCACCAGTAGCCCTCGCCACGCCCCATCTCCTCCTGCGCGATATATTCTGCGACGCCGTTGGTGATGCCGCCCCCCGCGCCGCTCGTCAACTGGCGCGGCGTGCCGGTGCCATCCGTGGCGATCACCCACAACTCGTCGTCGCGCACGAAGGCGACCGCGCGCCCGTTTGGGCTGAGGCGCGCGTCGAGCGCCCCCGCAGTGCCGGGGAGGATTTCTAACGCCCCCTCGCCGTGGCGGACGTGCAAGGCCCCCCCGCGTGGCACCAGCAGGACGAGCGGGCCGTCGCCATCCGCGCGCACGAAGCCGTAATCGGTGACGCCGCGCTCGCGCAGGCGGCTCCGCTCGCGGCGCAACTGCTCCTCGATTGTGAAGGCGCGGTCGGCGGCGTCGCTCGCGTCGTCGCCGGTGAGTGAGTGGCGCTCGCCAGTCGCGAGGTCATAGCGCCAGAGCTGCTGCTCCAGGGTGCCCGCGCCGCTGAAGAGGTAGGTGATGGCGGCGTTATCCGGGGTGAAGGCGATGCGGCGCGGGGCAACCAGCCCCGGTATGGGATGGCGGACCACGTCGGCCAGGGTCAGGTGGGTCATTGTCCCGCGCTGCTCGCTCATCGGTCCCTCCGCTGGTGTGTATAGCGCTTTCATAGATATCGAGAGATGTCGCGGATGCCGCAGTATAGCGTGGGTAATTCTAATGATGTGCATTGACGACGAATACCTATTGTACGGGGCGTGGCGACCTGTGTAGAATACGCTACACGCAGGGCGGTGTATGCGATGAACGGGCGGCAGCGCGCGGCTATCGGGATTTAGAGCGCCGGGACTTGCCTGAGGCGGCGAGTTGACGAGGTGGGGGCCGATCGAACGATTCGGCGGATGGTCCCCCGGCGGCACGGTCGTCACGGATAGGGCAAACCGCGCGCACGAGCGCGCGACAAAGACTGTCCGGTGTGCAACGGTTCAGAGTTCGGGATGGCGAGCGGCGTGATCCACGCTCGCCGTGCTCCCACGCGCTGCCCTCTTTCCCTTCGCATAGCCATTAGACCCTGCTCGTCCAACTCCGCGCCGACCGGCGCGGGGCTGGGATGGTTGTTGTCGAGCGAAAGGAATGAACGGGTATGTGCGGCATTTTCGGCTATGTTGGCACCCCCGCGCCGGTCGGCGCGATGGTGCTGGGGGCGTTGCGCCGCCTCGAATATCGCGGCTACGACTCCTGGGGCGTCGCGGTGCGCGACGGGGGCCGGGTGGCGCTCGCCAAGCGGGCGGGGCGGATCGGCGCGGCGGCGGTGACGCTGCCCGACTCCGCGATCGGCTTCGGCCACACGCGCTGGGCGACGCATGGCGGCGTCACGGACGCCAACGCCCACCCGCACCTCGATGAGGGCGGGCGGCTGGCGGTGATCCACAACGGCATCATCGAGAACTTCCGCGAGTTGCGCGAGGAACTCTCGGAGCGCGGCCACGAGTTCCGCTCCGACACCGACACGGAAGTCGTCGTCCACTTCGTGGAGGAGGCGCTCGCGGCGGGGCGCTCGCTGATCGATGCGACCCGCGACACCTTCGTGCGCCTGCACGGCCTCAACGCGATCATCGTGATGGACGTGACGCAGGACGAGCTGGTGGCGGTAAAGACGATCTCGCCGCTGATCCTCGGCCTCGGCGACGGGGCAAACTACGTCGCATCCGATACCACGGCGCTCGTCGAGTACACGCGCGATGTTGTCTACCTGGACGACAATCAGGTCGCCGTGCTGCGCCCCGACGAGGTGCTGCTGCTCGATCTGCACACCGGTGCGCCGCTGCCGCTGCGCCGCGAGCGGGTCGATTGGGAGACCGGGGACATGAGTCTCGGCGGCTTCCCCGATTTCATGTCGAAGGAAATGGCCGAGCAGGGGCGGGTGGTGCGCCAGGTCGCCAGCGGCTACGGCGAGTATGCGCGCGCGCTGGCCGACCTGATCCACGATTCGTATGGCACATTTCTGGTCGGCTGCGGCACCGCCTCCTACGCGGCGCTGACCGGCTCCTACCTCTTCAGTCGGATCGCGCGGCGGCACGTCAACGCCGTCCTCGGCTCGGAGTTCAAGTATCAGGAGCATTTCCTGACCGACCGCAGCCTCGCGCTGGCCCTCTCGCAGAGCGGCGAGACGGCGGACATCATCGAGGCGATGATCACCTCGCGGGCGCGGGGGGCGAAGATCGGCGCGCTGGTCAACGTGCGCGGCTCCACCCTCGACCGGATGGCCGATTACAGCGTGTCGCTCGGCGCAGGGCCGGAGCAGTGCGTCCTCTCCACCAAGGCGTACATCGCCAAGCTGGCGATCCTGACGCTGACCGCGCATACCCTGGCCGGGACGCCGGAGACCGGGCGGGAGATCCTCGGTCGCGCCGCCGACGCGCTCGACCGCTTCCTCAGCGAGGGTGGCTCCGCGCGGGTGCGCGCGGTGGCCGAGCGGATCGGCGCGGCGGAGCACCTCTACGTGATCGGGCGCGGGTTGAACTATCCGACCGCGCTGGAGGCGGCGCTGAAGATCAAGGAGGTCAGCTACGTCCACGCGGAGGGCTTCGCGGCGGGTGAGTTGAAGCACGGCGTGATCGCGCTGCTCTCCCAGGGGACGCCGTGCCTCGTCTTCGCCCCGCTGGACGAGACGCGCGACGACATTCTTTCCGGGGCGATGGAGATGAAGTCGCGCGGGGGGCTGATGATCGGCGTCTCGCCGCAGCACGACCCGGTTTTCGATGTTCACATCCCGGTCGCGGACGTCGGCGACGCCTCGCCGATCGTCAACGCGCTCCCCGCACAGCTCCTCGGCTATCACCTCGCCAAGCTGCGCGGCTACGACCCCGACAAGCCGCGCAATCTGGCGAAGAGCGTCACGGTGAAGTAGGCCATCACAAATCTCTCATGTAGTGGTGGTACGCCGAAATAGAACCGCGTACCAGAAATTGAAGTGCGTACTGAGGGGCCCTTGCCAATCGCAAGGGCCCCTCAACTAAAAAAGAGCGGATATACCGCGTACTAATTTTATGGTATGTAGCTGGATCGGGGAAACAAAACCCCGATTGGTCTCAGGTAATAGTTAACTGTTCCGGTCTGTTATGGCGAGTTCGCGTCCGCCGCGAAGCCGCGGTGCGTCAGGGATTTCTCCGCCTTTCCCTGTATGCCTACGGCAGTAAGCCCGAACGATGGCGGGATACCGCCGATTCGCGTCCGCCGCCCACCCCGTAGGGGTGGCGGCGTCTTCGTATCGCCCACGCCCGGGTCTGACCGCAGGCAGACCCGGCGGTCGTTTGGATACCATAGTCTCCCCGCATCGGCCGCGCCATCCTCGCGGGGCTTATCCGGGCCGCATGCCGCGTCGCCGCGCTTTTTTGAACGGACCCTCGTCCCCGAGGTGATCGCCAAAGGCTGGTGCGGCAGCGGCAAGCAGGGATTGTAGGCGGCTGGTGACGAGAGCCTGATCATGGAAAGGCAGCGCGATGTATTTCCTGGTCGAGTTACTTGCCTGCGGTACCGCTGTCATCGGCCGCTGACGCGATTGCCCAAGATCAGGAGCACGCGACCCACGGGATCGCATTCCGCCTTTTCTTGTCTGCCATGGGCAGTAGGCGCGCTGATGGGGAAGGGCGGTCATCTCGTGCCCGCCGATTGCCCCGCACGGGCGATCGGGATCGGTGGCACGGCGCGTTCGCGTCCGCCCGCAGGCGGGCCGAACCGATTGTCAGAAGCAACGGCGTCCTAGGCAGGACCCCACCCCGTCGGCGTTCCAGGTTTCGGCGTGTCGGAGCAACGTGTGCCCCGGTAGCCAACCCGTACCCGTGGCAGCGCCCAATGCGGTACTAAAGTATGGTTTGGTAGCCGTACGTAATCTGGTATCATCTTCTCACCATAGTGGACAGTCCCTACCCGAACGCGAGGGGAATTGGTGAGATGATCGTACCCGCATCATCGATCTTGTCCTCGGCCCCGACGAGCACGCGCCTCGTGGCCGCGCACCCGTCCGCCCCTCCGTCATGGGCGATCACCGGCGGTGTTGCGCATGCGCATTGAGGAATTGGCCGCCGGGAGCGCGCTGACCGGGCTGGAACCCTCCGCCGTCGCCACGATCGTCGCGGTGGTCCCCATCGCCGAGGGCGCGGTCCAGGTCATCTACAAGACCCCCGACGGCACCCTCAAGGATCGCCTGTTGGGGCGGGCCGACGAGGCGACGATCGCCCTCGCCGTCGCGGAGCGCCCGTGGGCCTTCGATGGCGACGGCGAGGCGTTCAAGCTCGCGGTCGAGGCCAAGCGCATCGACCTGGCCTTCCTCTTCGACCCGATGATGGCCGTCCACACGTCGAACGTCGACCCGCTCCCGCACCAGATCACCGCGGTCTACGAGTCGCTGCTGCCGCGCCAGCCCCTGCGCTTCGTCCTCGCCGACGATCCCGGCGCGGGCAAGACGATCATGGCCGGGCTGTACATCCGCGAGTTGCTGATGCGCGCCGACGCGCGGCGCATCCTGATCGTCGCCCCCGGCGGCCTGGTGGAGCAGTGGCGCGACGAGCTCTTCGAGAAGTTCGGGCTGGAGTTCCGCATCTTCGGCAAGGAACTCGACGCCGCCTCGCCGAGCGGCAACCCCTTCGAGGACCACGACCAGCTCATCGTCCGCCTGGATCAGGTGGCGCGCAACGAGGAGACGCAGGACAAGGTCTGCCTCGCTGGGTGGGACCTGGTCGTCTTCGACGAGGCCCACAAGCTCTCCGCCCACTTCTACGGCCGCGAGATCAAGCGCACCGGGCGCTTCCGGTTCGCCGAGCGGCTCGGCCAGCACACCCGCCATCTGCTGCTGATGACGGCCACGCCGCATAACGGCAAGGAGGAGGACTTCCAGCTCTTCCTGTCGCTGCTCGACTCGGACCGCTTCTACGGCAAGTTCCGCGACGGTGTGCACCGCGTGGACGTCTCCGACCTCATGCGCCGCATGGTCAAGGAGGAGATGGTGCGCTTCGACGGTTCGCCGCTCTTCCCCGAGCGGAAGGCGTACACCGTCAACTACGCCCTCTCCGACCCCGAGGCCGCGCTCTACGAGGCCGTGACCCAGTACGTGAAGACCGAGATGGGCAAGGCCGACCAGCTCGCCGGGGGGCGCAAGGGTTCGGTCGGCTTCGCGCTGGCCGCGCTCCAGCGCCGCCTCGCGTCCAGCCCGGAGGCGATCTTCCAGTCGCTCAAGCGCCGCAAGGAGCGCCTCGAACGCCGCCTCCGCGAGGAGCAGCTGGGCGAGCGGGGCGGCACCCTCCTCGCCGAGTCCCTGTCCGCCGTCCCGGACGACGACGACGAGCTCACCGCGGAGGAGCAGGAGACCCTCGAGGAGACGCTGATCGACCGTGCCACCGCCGCCCGGTCGGGCGCGGAACTGGCGCAGGAGATCGCCATCCTGGGCCGCCTCGCGGGGCAGGCGCGGGCCCTCGTCGCGTCCGGCCTGGACCGCAAGTGGGACGAGCTGTCGCGCATCCTGCAGGACGACCCGGCCATGCGCGACGCGGGCGGGCGCCAGCGGAAGCTGATCATCTTCTCCGAGCACCGCGACACGCTGCATTACCTGCGGACGAAGATCGCCGGCGTGCTCGGCGACCCCGACGCCATCGTCGCGATCGAGGGGGCGACCCACCGTGACGAGCGTCGCCGAGTCCAGGCGCTCTTCCGCTCCGACCCGGGGGTGCGCGTGCTGATCGCCACCGACGCGGCCGGGGAGGGCGTGAACCTGCAGAACGCCAACCTGATGGTCAACTACGACCTGCCCTGGAACCCCAACCGCCTCGAGCAGCGCTTCGGGCGGATCCACCGCATCGGCCAGCACGAGGTCTGCCACCTCTGGAATCTCGTCGCGCGGGAGACGCGCGAGGGCGACGTCTACTTCCGGCTGCTGGAGAAGCTGCGGGTCGAGAGCGACGCGCTCAAGGGCCGCGTCTTCGACATCCTCGGCGAGGTCTTCGAGGGGGCGAGCCTCAAGACCCTGCTCCTCGACGCGATCCGCTACGGCGACCAGCCGGAGGTCCGCGCCCGGCTCGGCCGCAGCGTCGAGCATGCGCTCGACCGCGAGCACCTGCGCGCTATCCTTGACCGCAACGCCCTGGCGCAGGAGTCGATGGGGGCCGAGCGCCTCTTTGCGGTGAAGGAGGAAATGGAGAAGGCCGAGGCCCGCCGCCTCCAGCCCTACTTCGTGCGCGCCTTCTTCACGCGGGCCTTCGCGGCGCTGGGCGGGGTCATGCACCCGCGCGAGGCGGCCCGCTTCGAGATCACCCACGTCCCGGTCGCCATCCGCGACCGCGACCGCGTCATCACCGGGCGCAACCGCCGCGAGCTGGCCCCGGTCCTGAAACGCTACGAGCGCGTCTGCTTCACCAAGGATGCGGTGCGACCACTCGACCGGCCGGGCGCGCCGTTCGCCGCCATGCTGCACCCCGGCCACCCGCTCATGCTGGCCGTGAGCGACCTGCTGCTCGAGCAGCACGGCAACCTGCTGCGCCAGGGGGCGCTCCTGGTGGACCCGACCGACGACGGCGAGGAGCCGCACCTGCTCTTCCTGCTCACCCACGAGATCCGCTCGGGCGACGGGCAGGTCCTCTCCAAGCGGTTGCAGTTCGTCCGCGTCGCGCCGGACGGGTCGGCCGCGTTCGCCGGCTGGGCGCCGCACCTCGACCTGGAGCCGATCGCGCCCGCCGACCGGCAGTTGCTCGCGGACCTGCTCGCCGCGCCGTGGATCCGCGCCGACCAGGAGCACCGGGCGCTCGCGCTCGCGGCCGCGACCCTGGTGCCGGAGCACTTCGCCGAGGTGGCCGGGCGCCGCGTCGCCCACGTCGACAAGACCCTCGCCGCAGTCCACGAGCGCCTCACCACGGAGATTAATTTCTGGTCCGACCGCTGGCTCAAACTGAAGGAGGATCAGGACGCGGGCAAGGACGTGCGCCTGAACCTCGACAACGCCCGCCGCACCGTGGCCGATCTCGAGGGGCGGCTGGCGAGCCGCAAGCGGGAATTGCTGGCGATGCGTCACGTGACCTCCGCCACCCCCGTCGCGCTGGGCGGCGCGCTGGTCGTCCCCGCCGGGTTGCTCCGCCGCCTGCGTGGCGAGCCGGCCGACGCGGACGGCGCCACCTTCTCCGCCGATGCCGCCGCCCGCGCGCGCATCGAGCGCCTGGCGATGGACGCGGTGCGCCGGGTCGAGGAGGCGAGCGGCTGCCGCGTGGTCGACGTCTCCGCGCAGAAGTGCGGCTGGGACATCACCGCGTACCCGCCCGCCGCGGATGGCCGGCAGCCCGACGCGCGCCACATCGAGGTCAAGGGGCGCGTCAAGGGGGCGAGCACCGTCACCGTCACCCGCAACGAGATCCTCTACGCGCTCAATCAGGCCGACAAGTTCCTGCTCGCCATCGCGCTGGTGGGCGAGGATGATAGCGTGGACGGTCCCTATTACCTGCGCAACCCGTTCGACGCCGAGCCCGGCTGGGGCGTTGCGTCCGTGAACTACGATTTACAGTCGTTGCTTGCCAAAGGAGTGCTTGCCCGATGACGTACGCCGTGAAGTCCCCCCGCAAACTGATCGAGGTCGCGTTGCCGCTCGACGCCATCAACGCCGCCTCGTCGCGGGAGAAGTCGATTCGCCACGGGCACCCCAGCACGCTGCACCTCTGGTGGGCGCGGCGCCCCTTGGCGACTGCGCGGGCCGTCATCTTCGCACAGCTCGTCAACGATCCCTCGTGGAAGTGGGAACTGGAGAATTCGGGCCAGATCCCCCCGAGTCATCTCAAGGCCTCCTGGGCGGCCAGCCGCAAGCGCCTCTTCAAGATCATCGAGGACTTGGTATTGTGGGAGAACACGACCAATGAAGTGGTGCTTGAGCGCGCACGCGCCGAGATCCGCCGCTCCTGGCGCGAGGTCTGCGAATTGAACAAGGATCACCCGCAGGCCGCCGAACTCTTCAATCCCGACAAACTCCCGGCCTTCCACGATCCTTTCGCGGGTGGCGGTGCGATCCCGCTGGAGGCCCAACGCCTCGGGCTTGAATCATATGCCTCTGACCTCAACCCGGTTGCCGTGCTCATCAACAAGGCGATGATCGAAATCCCACCCAAGTTCGCTGGCCGAGCCCCGGTTGGTCCTTTGCCATCGGATAAACGCGGTGTTCGATTCGATATACCTCAGCAGTGGCCGGGAGCGACGGGGCTGGCGGAAGATGTGCGCCGCTACGGGATATGGGTCCGTGAGGAGGCCGAGAAGCGTATTGGGCACCTGTATCCATTAGTGGAAATCTCCGCAGAAATGACACATGAACGACCTGACCTAATACCTCTCGTCGGCAAAAAATTGACCGTCATCGCTTGGCTCTGGGCTCGCACTGTTAAAAGCCCTAGTCCAGCGTTTTCGCACGTCGATGTGCCGCTGGCCTCTTCCTTCGTTCTTTCCAGCAAATCGGGTAGGGAGACGTATGTACAGCCAATCGTAGAGGGGGATCGCTACCGCTTCACGGTGCAACGCGCCGGGGGCGAAAATTTCAGCGCGGCTGATTTTGCGAAGGCGGCAAAAGGGACGAAACTTGGCAAGGCGCAAGACTTTTCGTGCCTGTTGAGTGGTAGCCCTATTAGTCGTGAGGGCATTCGCGAGCGAGGCAAAGCCCAAGAACTGGGGCAGCGACTCATGGCTATTGTTGTTGAAGGACCTACGGGTCGTGTTTATCTCAGCCCTGACGCAGTTCACGAAGAACTCGCCCGATCTGCCGAATCGAACCCCATCGTCGCTGAAGCTAGGGAGTCATTCCTGAGTGGCACTACTCCTACTCGGGCTATGATAACCGGTGGTGTTTGCTCTGCATACGGTCTTGTAACATGGGGACACCTCTTCACCCCGCGGCAGTTGGTCGCACTGACGACCCTTAGTGATCTTGTAATGGCGGTGCGACAGGAGGTCCACCACGCCGCACTCAAGTCTGGTATGTCTGACGTTCAAGGCCTTAGTGCGGGTGGGACTGGCGCAACGGCCTATGCTGAAGCCGTGAGTGTGTATTTGGCATTCGCGGTTTCACGGAGCGCAGACCGTGGATCCTCCATCTGCTCATGGGACAACAGTCCCAAAATGGAAGCCTTGCGAAACACATTCGGCCGTCAGGCGATTCCGATGGTGTGGGATTTTGCCGAGGGCAATCCTTTCTCAGACTCCAGTGGTAATTGGCTGAATAATGTCGAATGGGGAGCCAAGGTTGTGGACAAACTGCCTGCGCTTGCGGGCGGTCTAGCGGTTCAAGCGGATGCCCAGAGACAAGAGATTTCACATCGCAAAGTCATCTCCACAGATCCCCCTTACTATGACAATATCGGCTATGCTGATCTTTCTGACTTTTTCTACGTGTGGCTGAGGAAAACCCTTCGTCCCTTCCTTCCTTCACTATTTGCAACAATAACGGCCCCCAAAGCCGAGGAATTGGTTGCCACCCTGTATCGCCATGGGAGCAAAGAACGAGCAGAATCATTCTTTCTGGATGGTATGACACAAGCAATGAAGAGTCTTGCAACTCAGGCGCATCCTGGGTCGCTAGTCACTATCTACTATGCATTCAAGCAGTCGGAAACCAGCGCGGATTCTAAGACTGTTTCGACCGGTTGGGAGACGTTTTTGGAAGCGGTGAATCGTGCCAACTTTCAACTCAGCGGCACATGGCCCATGCGCACGGAAATGGGAAATCGTCAAATTGCAGCGGGGAGCAATGCTCTTGCCTCTAGTATCGTCCTCGTCTGTCGCAAGCGCTCGGCTGACGCGCCCACTATCTCTCGCCGCGAGTTCCAGCGTGAGCTGAACGCTGTGCTGCCTGAGGCGCTCGACGAGATGACCAAAGGTTCCGGTACCGAGCGTTCCCCCGTTGCCCCGGTGGATCTCTCACAGGCTATTATCGGCCCGGGCATGGCCGTCTTTTCAAAATACGCCGCCGTGCTGGAGGCCGATGGCACCCCCATGCGTGTCCGCACGGCCCTCCAGCTCATCAATCGCTTCCTTGCCGAGGACGATTTCGACCCCGACACCCAGTTCTGTCTTCACTGGTTCGAGCAGCACGGCTGGGGTGAGGGGCGGTATGGTGACGCCGAGACGCTCTCGCGTGCCAAGGGCACCAGCGTGGACGGCGTGCGTGACGCGGGTGTAATTGTTTCTGGGGGTGGCATCGTCCGCCTGCGCAAGTGGTCCGAATACCCTCTTGACTGGAACCCGCAGTCCGACACTCGGAACCCTATCTGGGAGACGCTGCACCACCTTATCCGCGCCCTCAGGCAGGAGGGTGAGACCGCCGCCGGCCGCCTCCTCGCCACCGTACCGGGCAAGTCCGAGGCCACCCGCCAGTTGGCCTATCGCCTCTACACACTGTGCGAGCGGCAGGGCTGGGCCGAGGACGCCCGCGCTTACAACGAGATCATCACCGGCTGGGCCGGCGTCGAGTCCGCTGCCAACGCCGCGCCGACCGAGACCCAAGGCAAACTCTTCGTGTGATCCGCCATTCAACTGGAGCAAGTGCCGATGAAACCCTGGCGAGAAGTAGCCGTCCCCCATCCCGACGTGCTGGAGGGCACGTTTCAGCAAGCCGAGTTCGCCGCCGACCTCACCGCTGTGCGCAACGGTCGCGCCAGGCGGGAATATCAGGATCCGGCCGCGTTCTTCGAGCGCACCTTCATCACGGCGGGCATGGGTCAGTTGCTCACCCAGGTGGCGCAACGGCTGAATGGTCGGCCCGCCGATCCGGTCATCCAACTCCAGACCGCCTTTGGCGGCGGCAAGACGCATACGATGCTGGCGGTCTACCACCTTGCCAGTCGGGAGTGCGCGCTGGGTGACATGGCCGGGATATCTGCTCTCCTCGACCGGGCAGACGTCCTAGACGTGCCGCAGGCTCGCGTCGCTGTCCTGGATGGCAATGCTCTCGCCCCCGGGCAGCCGTGGCGGCACGGCGAACAAACTGTGCGCACGCTCTGGGGTGAATTGGCCTGGCAACTTGGCGCAGAAGAGGGCTTCGAATTTGTCTACGAGGCGGACGCCACCGGAACCTCGCCCGGCAAGGAGGTACTCCAGGCCTTGCTCGAATATGCCGCGCCCTGCGTGATCCTGATCGACGAACTGGTTGCATACGTTCGCCAGTTCCCTGAGAGCGGGGCGCTGAGCGGCGGCACGTTTGACAGCAACCTCTCGTTTATTCAGGCCCTCACCGAGGCCTGCAAACTCGTCGATAATGCCATCCTTCTCGCCTCCTTGCCGGAGTCCGAGGTCGAGGCGGGCAGTCAGCGCGGGGTCGCCGCGCTCAAGGCACTCGAGAAGTCCTTCGGCCGCGTGCAGGCGCTCTGGCGGCCCGTCGCCACCGAGGAGTCCTTCGCGATCGTGCGGCGGCGCCTCTTCGAGCCGGTCCGCGACGAGGCGGCCCGCGCGGCGACCTGCCGCGCCTTCGCCGACATGTACGTGGGCGAGGGGTCCCGGCTGCCCGGCGAGACCCAGGAGGCGGGGTACTACGATCGCATGGTGGGGGCTTACCCGATCCACCCCGAGGTCTTCGACCGGCTCTACGAGGACTGGACGACGATCGAGGGCTTCCAGCGGACGCGCGGCGTGCTCAAGCTGATGGCGAAGGTCATCTACCGCCTCTGGCAGGATGACAACCACGACCTGATGATCTTGCCGGGCAGCCTGCCGCTCTACGACGGCGGCGCGCGCAACGAGCTGACCTACTATCTCCCGGCCGGCTGGGACCCCGTGGTCGACAAGGACATCGACGGCGACCGGGCCGAGACGACCGCGCTGGAAAGCAAGGAGCCGCGCTTCGGGACCGTGCGCGCCGCGCGCCGCGTGGCCCGTACGATCTTCCTCGGCAGCGCGCCCGGCTCGGTGGCGACGAAGCCCGGCATCCGCGGCATCGACCGGGGGCGCATCCTGCTCGGCTGCCTGGAGCCCGGCCAGACATCATCCACCTACGCCGACGCGCTCGGTCGCCTGGCCGACCGCCTGCATTACCTCAACAGTTCCGGCGACACAACGCAGGACACGACGCGGTTCTGGTTCGACACGCGCGCCAACCTGCGACGCGAGATGGAGGATCGCAAGGGCCGGTTCGACGACCAGGGCGAGGTGCGGGCCAAACTGTCCGCGACCCTCAAGCGGCTGGTCGGCGGGGCCGGCTTCTTCGACGGCGTCCACCTCTTCACGCCCCACGCCGACGTGCCGGACGACGGCGCGCTGCGCCTCGTCGTGCTGCCCCCGGAACATTACTACGCGCGCACCGAGGCCCGGACGTCAGCGGATACCGTGCTGGACTACGTGCGCGGTAACGGCACCAAGCCGCGCTACCGCGGCAACCGGCTGATCTTCCTGGCCCCCGACCACGCCGCGCTGGCGCGACTGCGCGACTGCGTGCGGGTCGCGCTGGCCTGGTCCTCGATCGTCGAGGACGTCAAGGACGGCCGCCTGAACATCGACCAACTCCAGCGGCGGCAGGCCGAGAAGGAGTTGCAGACCGCGGAGGACGTGCTGCCGCGCGCGGCGCGCGAGTGTTACAAGTGGCTCCTCTGCCCGGCGCAGCATCGCGCCACCGACCCCACGCCGACGGTCGAGGCGTTCCCGGTGACCAACGGCGGCGCGCCGCTGGCCACGGAGATCGAGCGCGCGTGCCTGGAGGACGAGCTGGTGATCACCGCCTGGTCGCCGATCCACCTGCGCACCAATCTGCAGGCGCTCTACTGGAAGGCCGACCGGCCCGCGGTGGGCGCGCTGGCCTTCTGGGAGGACACCCTGCGCTACCTCTACCTGCCGCGCCTCAAGAGCCGCCAGGTGCTCGAACAGGCCATCATCAAGGGTGCCGCCTCGCGGGACTTCTTCGGCACGGCCTACGGCCAGCACGACGGCACATTCGACGGGTTCAACCTGGGCGACGACAACGTGCAACTCGACGACACGCTTTTGCTGATCGAGCCGGGCGCGGCGGCGCAGTACGCCGAGGTCCAGGCGGCCAAGGCGGCGCAGATCGCATCGACCGTTACCTCACCCGAGCAGCCCACTTCACCTGTCTACACACACGTCGTGACCGGGATGCCGATCGCAACGATACCGCATACGCCGACGACCACCATGACGTCGACGAACGGGGTGGCAACGAACGGTGAAGCGCCGCAGGCGCACGTCTTCATCGGCACCGCCGACGTCAACGCCGCGACGGCGAAGATGCGGCTCGTGCAGATCGCGGAGGAGATCATCAGCCTACTGGCGAGCGATCCCCAAGCGACCGTGCATGTCAGCGTGGAGATCGGTGCCGACTTCCCGGGCGGCGTGTCGGATCAGCTCAAGCGCGCCGTCTCGGAGAACGCCACGAGTCTCGGCTTTAAGAACAAGACGTGGGAGTAACGGTCGATAACGATCGCCACCACTGGTGCTGATAAATATAACCCCGCTGTGGTGCACCTCGAAAATGGCGGCGGGCCGCCAGTCCGGTGCGCGGCTCGATCCTAAAACCCGATGCGGCCGGGGTGGTGAACAGGTCGGGAATGCTGGGATCGTTGAATAAAGAGTGGTCACGGGCCGGACGTACGTACTCCACAGCATGGGGTACGCTACGGCAGAGATTGGGGGTGTAAAGATTGGTCACCACCATACCTCTAGTGGGAACAAATTGAGGGCCCAAGGAATAAAGATTCGTCCTCAGCGCAGGACACGCTACGCACGCGCTGCTGCTCCTCCTGGTCATGACCACTCTTTACCGCTCATGACCAATCTTTATGCCCCGTGACCAATCTCTATTCAACGGCTCCAAATGCCGTCATTGCTGACGAAACACGCGCCACATCGGGGCTGTATTACCCGCATCGGGGTTTTATTTCTCAGTACCAACCACAGCAAAGTGGCGTGGTGCGCGACGGTGTCGAGTGCGCATCGCAGGGAGATGGGCAAATCAGGAGAGACGCTGGGTGATCACTACGGGGCGTGGTTCTCGCTGATCGGCCCGGCAACGGTGGTCGGGCGGTGTCAGTCCTCGCCGCTGCCGGACTCGCTGCCGACGGCCAGCGCAGCGGGATAGCCGCCAGAAAGCGCGTACAATCGGGTGATGCAATTGCACCATTCCTGCATCGTCGGCCACGCGCGCGATCTCCTCGAGGGAGGTGGATGGTCCCCCCCATCGCTCTCGTCGCGGAAGGCTCTATGTAGCGTTAGCGCGGTCGCTCGCCCCGGGCGGTCATAGCTCGGCCCTTCGGTCGCTCTGCGCGGGTTACTCCCCGCTATCATCGCGTCTCGTCGTCTCGGCGTTGTCTGCCGATCCGTCTTCCTCAACCGTCATGAGCGGCTCAGCCTGTTGATCCTCAACACTCGACTGCTTCATGCGCGCCCTGAAGTGGCTTACAAATCGGTGTGCCGCGTGCTCCTGGGCGGAGAGCGCATCGTTACCGATCTCCGCCCAGACCTCTATCACTTCCCCGATAGCTGTCTTGAGGAAGGAGATCAAGAGTGGGGGATCGATCACCTCACTGAGGCTATCGTAATGGCGGCGATCCAACATCTGTCGAAGTAGAGGGTCTTGCGGGTGTTCCGGCGGAGCCACTCGCTGGAGAAAAATGACCGCCTGCCGCGCATCCTCGGCGAAGATATCCTGGAGATAGCTTTGTACTTCGTTGGGCGATGAATGCCACTTCCATATCCGCAGGAGCAGCAATGCTTCTGTCCCAGGGCGAGCGAGATAAAGCGGACCCTCCCGGGCCAGTTGCCTGATCGGTTCGGCGATGCGCTCGTGAAGTTGGCGAGCTGCCCTGTCCGGTAGCGGGCGTTTGCCCAATGCCTTGTCTTCGTCCGTACGCTCCCAACTCCCAAAGACGTAGTGCTTGTACAACGATTCTTTCGCCTCGTCCAAGGCTTCCTCGGCTAGCCGAATGCGCGCTTCCTCGCTTGGTATATGGTCCAACATTTGTCGGATGAGATACATTATCGTCCCCGGATCGACACCTTCTCTATTTCCTACTCTTGCGACCATAGGGATCAGTTGTCGGGCCGCGTTTTCGCTGATATTTGCGGTCAATACCGAGAGCTTATCCAGCATCTTCGAGATGGCACCGGACGACTGGCCACCCGCCACTTCGTAGAAGTCTTCAACGGCCGCCTCGAGCGATAGGAGCGGAAGTCGCGCGATGAAATCCGCTACCGGCACATCGCGCATATCATCGTGCGGTATGGCATATGCGAAGTAACGCGGAAAGTACTTCGGTGAGGCCAGTCGCTTGTGTTCTGTCCATGCCCCCAGCACCTGACCATAGCCGGTCGACGTCGTGCTGAGCAAGTTGCTTGTCTGCGGGAAAAGCTCGTGCAATAAGAATTCGAGCGACCGTCGCTGATCGCCGGGCAACTTCTCGAGCAAGCCGACGAGGATCGCGCGATCGCTCTCGAGTCGCTTCTCGGCGAGCATCGGACGGGTGGCCAAATCCCGCACACTCACCATAGACTGGAGGAACACGGAGGGGTGATCGCGTATGGCTTCATAGATGTCGGGGTGGAAAATGCGGATACCCTCGAGCAGCATGAGATCCGGGACATTGACCTCGCCCTTGAGCAGCGGCAAGGCGAAGAGGAGCGCATTCGCGTATCGCTTCGCGACCCGCGGGGTCGTCAGCATCACGGACAATCCGAAACTGAAGTGGCTCGTGAACTGCTCCCAGCTCGGTTGTTCTAACGAGATCCCCGCGACTCTCAGCGCTTCTCGCACGCCATTCAGGGTGATTGTGCTCAGCGCCTCCCCATCTGGCGCGGGCAGGTGGAGCGGTACCTGCACGATCTTCTCCAGGAAACCCTTCCCCGCTTTGTCCTCGCCGTACCTCACCGCCAAGGCCTTGGCGACGATCGTGTCGTCGAAGGAGAGGACGTAGGTCGTGTTCTTGAAGTCGGCGGAGAGCTTCACGAGTTTCATGACCGCTTGGATCTCCGCGGTGTCGAGGCGGTCGATGTCGTCGATCAGCACGACCACCGGGCGCTCCGAGGCGGCGAGCACGCTGTCGATCTCGCCGCGCAACTGTCCGAGACCAGTCTGCGACGGCGCGAGAGCATCGCCGAGCGCCTTCGACAGGCCCGGGATCTGGTTCAGCCATGAGACGAACGGGACGGCGGCCCCGATGATCGAGATGAGCGGAGCGGCATTCGTCAGCAACGGGGCGGCCTTCTGCCCGTATTCCCTGATCTTCTCACCGATCTGTTTCCTGACCGATTCGGGGGTTGCCTCCGCCACGCGCTCGACCGCGTCGGCCAGGGTCGCGAAGAAGCTCCGTATCAACTCGCTCTCGTCGTTGAAGTACCAGGGATTGAAGCGAACCACGATCGCGGACTCTTCCGGCTTGCCGATATGCTTCGGGTGGCGGAGCTCTTTCGCCATCAACTCCAGGACCGATGATTTGCCGGACCCCCACGATCCGTAGATGCCGATCACGAGACTGCTCGAGTCGTGTCGCCGCGCGAGGATGGTCTCCGCGACGCGTCTGGCGAATGGTGCCCGGCCCAACAGGTCTAACGCTTCCGAATCGATCGGGTCGTTATTCAGGTAATCGAAGGTCTTCCTCGGCAATTCGGCCTCGGCTGACATGACGGCGCCCCCTTCTTTTTCCCACGCCACGGATGCTGCGGCGGATCGTAACTCGCGGAGGCCGTCACGCGCTCACGGGCGTGAGCACGCAAGTGGGGAGGTAATGTCCCACGCCGATCCGCTCATGGCAGCGGATCGGCGCGGTGGCGTTCAAACGGTGACCGAGGAAAACAGCCAGGGCTGCCGGGCCGGCGAAGTAGAGGTCGATCTGCCTGGCCCCCGTGCTGACCAGGGCGTCGGAGAGCGCGTTTTTTACGTCGCGAACGATCAGGTTCGCCTGGCTCGCCGAAACGACGGGCGCGGCCCCCCAGAGGTGCAAGGTCGGCAGATCCCGGTCGCCAACCCGCGCGAGGTGGGCTTCCACCTCCTTGTCGATTTCCCGGATGATCCCGAGGCTTACGATCAGGCGATCGCCCGTCAGCCCGGGCATCGATCCCGACGGTCGGAGGGTATAGGGCGGCGTGTCCGGGCTCGCGTGGTCATCGGTCGGCCATACCTCGGCGCGTTGCTCCACGTCGATCGCGAAGCCCGCGACCGCCGAGAAGGCCCACCCGCACGCGAGCGAGGCCGAGAGGCGGCGGTTGCCGGTCAAGCGTATCCGGTTTACCTGGCGATGTTGACGTAGCCACGACTTCGTTTGACGCAACTCCCCGAGCATCCGCCCTTCCCACGCCTCGGGTGGCGGGTAGGATCGATCGTTCCCGCCGAAGAATTCGTGCCAGTCGAACCGTAAGGCGTGCTGGTCGCCCTCGGCCTCGCCAACCGTCGTGGTCGTCAGGATATGCACGGGCGCGATCGCCGGGCGGGCGTGGTCGGGGAGTCGTTGCCGCAGCACCCGCTCGATCGCGAGCCGGGGGATGGTCGTATTGCGATTCGACTGGAGGAGGATATTGAGGTCGGCGTAGATATCCCCGAGAGCGCGATCCGTCGCGTCCGCATAGTCCCCGAGATGTTCGCGCATCGCCTCCTTGAAGAGGGCTTGGCCGTGCGAGCGGTTCAGGCTCAGATCGTCCACGAGATCGACTTTCTCGTAGAGGAAGGCGGCCTCCTCTCGTGTGTGTTCCAGATCCTCGACGATCCGTGCATAGCCCTCGTATGAATTACTCGCGATGGGGGAGCCCTCTTCGTAGAAGCCTTGGGGGCCGCGTATCCGACGGAGGCCATTCTTGAGCGGGTGGAGTGCCGCCGATAGTCCGGTACAGGCCAGGGTGAACCAGCGATATTCCCCGTCGCCGCCCGCGTCCATAGCCCTGAAACGGTCGATCTCCTGCCAGAACTCCGCGGGTGCCATCGGGTGGTCCTTGACCTCGACGAACTCCTTCGCATAGCCGTGCTCAGGGATGAAGAACTTGGCCTCGGCATCACCCATGCCCTCGCGAAGGAGGGCGGTGAAGCCCTCCCGGGCCAGCCATTTCGGCACGGAAGCGAGCACCACCGATGCCTGGAAGGTGATCCCGCCCTCGCCGATATCGCCACCGCGCGACTCTCGCTCCAGCAGTGATGGTAGCATTACGTCGTCGTTGTCACGAGTCATCTTCATCCTCCTGGATCAATTGCCCGCCGAAGATCCTGCCGCCCGGTAGATACACCGTCACGGTCCCTTGCAACCGGTGCTGTTCGTCGAGCCTGACGATCAATAAGGTCGCGAAGTATGCACCCACGTCGGGATCGTCGATGATATCGCGCATGGTTTGGTGATCGACCGCGCTTGGCTCGGGGGTGAAGGCGGGATGCGAATGCCACTCCCCGAGGTAGTTAAAGCGACGATAGTCGTGGCCGGTGTCGTCGAGGAATGCCCGCAGCGGACTCTCGGTATGGTCGGCGGCGCGCCGGAACGTCGCGCGGGTCCCGCCGCGGTGCTGCACGGTCACCTCGCGCACCCGAAACACCTCGCCCTCGACGTGCTCCCCCATCAGTATCCCGCCGATCTCGCGCCGTGCCGCGCCCGTCATCGCCGCCGCGAGGCGGGCGATGATCTCAGCCGGGAGTTGCAGGAGCATCAAATTTTTCACCTAGCAGACCGGTCACGAACAACAAGCCCTTGCTGACCTCCCGATCGACGACCGGGGCAACTTCCGCGCGGCGGAGGTGATCGGTGGCGATCGGGATGGTGTGGAACGGCGCCGTGAATACCCACCGCGCCGCGAGACCGATGAGATAGAGCGAGTGGGGATACGCCGACGCCGACCCGCTCACCGTATCGACCGCCAGGCGGGCGACATGGGCAGCGATGATGGCGACATCCGCATCCGCCGCGACGAGTACCTCACCGTCGTTACTGTCGGCGGAGTAATCGCCGTTGTGGTGCAACTCGGGCGCAGGATGAGCGTCGCAGTACTGGATATATGCCTGGCGCATGTCCCAAGGATCGGGATCGAGGCCGGGACGACTGCGGGCCATGAGACCCCCGATGCCCCCGGCATACACCGCCAGCCAGACGAGCGGTTTTTCATGGCCCACAGCCGCGGCGGCCAGCACCCCGAAGACGGTCGAGCTGGCCGTAGCGTCGATAATCAGGTCGCACTGTCCGAGTTTCTCCAGCGCGTTGCTCACGGCCGCAGTTGCCTCCTGACCGGTGAGATGTAGGTGTGACACGTCAGCGTCGATCCCGGCGCTGATCCGCCCGAGTTCCGCCAGGACGGCATCCACTTTGTGTTCGCCCACATTACCCCAGTCGAGGGCGTTCCGCGCAATGTTGCCAGGCAGGAAGACATCATGGTCGATCAGGAAGAATGACCTGATCCCCATGCGCGCGAGGGAGACGGCGATCTTGCTCCCCGCGGATCCTAACCCCACGATGCCCACTCGGACGGACGCGAGACCGCCCCGCTGCGGGGCGCGCGCGGCGCTCTCCGCCTCATCGACTATCGGAGCAAGGGCGAGTACCCCGCCATCGTCGAACACGATGAACATGTGGGTGTCCCCGGTGCGATCGATGATGAGCAACCCGAGCAACCCACCGCCCCCGAGGTCCACCAGCGGCGCTTTCACATAGCCAGTCGCCATGAGGATGGCTTCGATATCCGCGAAACGGGTGATGCCCCTGAGCGACGCGGGATCGATGGTGGTCCTGATGAATGCGCCTTCACGGAGGGATACGCCCCCCCGAGATTCCCGTAGGAATCGGGGGATCACAGGGTCGATAATCCGATCCTCGGGGACCCTGATGGTGATCTCGTAGACAAAGGCTATCCACGATACCTCTCGATGCTGAGTCGAGAACAGGAACTTGCCCCCAGCACCGTCGGTGAGCGAGGCCAGTTTTGGGCGCAACGCGTTACCAATGTAGTAGCGCCCGTACTTCCCGACCAACTCCTGGCCGATCGAGAGCGTGTGCCGCGATGGCGCGACGGTCCACCCCTGACCGTCGATCGCCGCGTGCGGATTCTCGATAAGGAGGAGTCGATGTGTGCTCTCGAGCATCTGCGCGCCCGTGACGCCGGGATGCCAGTTGTCTGGGCCCCACTCGAGGCACAGTTCCCCATGTGGGCCGTACTGATGCCCCGACCACCGTGGCTCGAGTCGGGCAGGGCGTATGATCGGCAGGATCCCGGGGAAGAGCGGGGGGTACGTCATCCGCACGGCGTAGTCCTGGTCGTGTGCCCGGATGACCGCCTCAAGGCAGAGCTCGCCAGCGAGCGACCACCGGCACTCGAGCAGCCACGTCCCGGTGTCCAGCAATGCCTCGATCGCGGCGACCTCGTGTGCGACCCGCGCCGGATGCTCGAGGTACCAATGACGCATTAGGCGAACCCCCGCGGCCCGCGCGGGGCGACGGGTTGATCGGGGAATCGCAGCGCGCCGGCGACCGCCGCGGGGCCGAGCAGCGCGGCCCCGGCCCCACCGGCCTTCGCCACCGCCTGCTTGTCGCCGAAGAAGCGCTCCCAGTATTCCCGGGCGCGGTCCTCAGTCGGCGCGTGGAGCGCGGCTTGTGCCCACGCCAACGATTCCTCGATGGTGTCGAGGAAGAGGGTGAAATCGTCGGCGGTCATGGACGTCCCAATCTTCTCCCCGCGTAGGCCAGGGTCGTCCAGCTCGGGTAGGCGACCGGTGGTGCGGAAGGCCCGGAAATCCGCCAGGCTGTTCTCCAGGAGCGAGACGATGAGCTCGGGATAGGACGCCTTCGACAGATCGGCGTACTGCCCGGTCATCACCTCGAGCCAGAACCCCTTCGGTTTCCGCTCGTGCGCCGCCGTGCCGGGCCGTTTCAGCCCGAACTGGTACTTCCACCACCATTTCATCACCTTCGCGAGCCGCACGAACGCGCGCCCCTGGTGTGAGCCCTTGTTCAAATCGCTGGTGTACTGCAGATGGCCCTGGGGATGGCTGCTGACCCACTCGAGTCTATCGCGATCCGGGATCCACAGGGCTTCGTCGGGTTCGCCGCCATAAATTGCGGGCACGATATCGAGCGTCAGCGCGGAGCCAGGCACATCCGGGAGAGGCCGGTCAATGCGAATCGATCGGCGCTGATCGGCGAGATCGGGTGCCTCGTACAGGTGCTCGAGTGACGCCTTGAGATCGTCGAGTACATCCAGGGGATCGTCGCCCTTGCGATAATTCGTGACGACGACGATATCGACATCCTTGATATCGCCGACGGCGGTGTTGCGCTTGTAGGAGCCATAGAGGAAGGTCGTCACATGGCGCGAGGCGAAGGACTTGTGGCTGGCGAGGTGCTCTCGCACCGGGTCGTCCGCCCGCTGGGCTTCCCGCTTGCGCTGGGGTTCGGGTTCGAGCGCCTGGCGCAGTTCCTCGAAATAACCCTGCATCTCCAACATGCCGCTGGTGCTCCTTTCCCGACCAGGCGCGGGACCTGACCGGATACGCTCGGGAACAATCAGATCGGGGCATCCGTTCGACATGCCTCCCGCTGAACCTCCATCTCCGACGTGACTTTCCGGTGTCGGCAGAATGCACTACCGAGATTCTACCGTGAGGGGAATTCGCTGTCAACGATTATTTGCGCTATTCTTCGCTTATGGCGGATTCTTCGCGCTACGGATAGGGGAGACAGGATGAAGCTGCAGGATCGATTGGCCGAATTACGACGAGAGCGGCGTCTAACCCTCCGCGAGTTACGGGAGCGTATCGAAGAGCGGACCGGTGAGAAGTTGTCGGTCTCCTATCTCTCGGAATTGGAACGTACCGACGCGTACCCGTCTGTGGAAACGCTGGCGCGCGTAGCACGCGGGTACGACCTGACGTTGCAACAGTTGCTCGCACCGGTGGATTTTCCGGACAATACCGGCGACAATACCGGCGAGATGGGGAGCTACCCGGAGGTGTTACAGGCATTGAGTGCCGCGGGGCAGATCGATGCGGAGTGGGCCGCCACGCTCAGCCGTATCGAGTTCCGCGGCCGTCGACCGGAGACGCCGGCCGAGTGGATCGCCATCCATGGGGTATTGAAAGCGCTGTTGGAACCGAAAGTGACGGGATAACGTGGAGCGACGATTCCCTGCGCGCGAGATCGATCGGCAGGTCAGGGAATTGGTCGCGCGCGCGCGTCGCGAGTACGGCCTCGCCGAGGGCTGCGATGGGACGACGGCGTGCCGCCGACTCGGTCTCGATCTCGGCGAAGGATCGCTCCCTGCCAAGACGGATGGGCTCCTTTCCGGTAACCGTATCGTGCTCAACGATCGCATCACCTGGCCCCCACGCCGTGAATTCACGGTATTTCACGAGATCACGCACTATTTGCTCGATGAGGACGGCGAGTTGATCGAGTACCTCACCGATGCGTATCGCAAGGATGCCAACGCTTTCCGCCAGGAATTGGAGCGCTGCTGCAACGTGGGCGCGGCCGAATTCTTGATGCCCCAGCAGCGGGTGTATGACGCGATCCGCGAAGAAGGGTTCTCCATCGGGTTACTTGAACGCATCGTCGCCCGTCACGGTGTGTCGGTGGTGGCCGCGGCACAACAACTCGCGTCGTGCGCACCGGCGGGCAGTTACGTCGTGCTCGCGGCGGCGAGTGGCGGCGGCGTGCTGTCTATCGAATACGCGTTCACCGCCCCCGACACCAAATATCCGCTCGCGCGCTTCTACCCGTTGGCGGCTGATCACCTCTTCGTGACGTCATGGGAAAGTCACCGCCGAGTGAGCGGTCCTACCTATATCCCGTTCAGGTCCGGTAATACCAAACCGTGCTATGGCGAGGCGCAACCGTTGGGCGGTCGCGTGGTGGGGTTCTTGACTGATCGCCGCCCCCCTGGCGCCGGACAGTTGGCGTTGCCGCTTTTCGGCTCATAGCCGCCTCGTTACGTTGTATCACGGTAGCCGAACGTTCTCCTGCAGGCGCGCTGCAGGCTTTTCGTCTTCCATCTTGGGATTTGCCGCGAAAACCCTAGACAATGTGGCGAGCGGGGAGTATACTCCAGACTACAAAGTTAGAACATTCGTGCTAGTGATTCGTGGCTCGATCCGACCCTGACACCATCGAATAACAACACCTTTGCGGGTGATGATCGACGCGAGAAGGGGCCGCGAGGCACCCCCGCTGGCGTGTGGCCGCTGGCAGCCAAGAGACTGGAGCATCGCGATGACCGAGCGCACGAGGCTGCCCCATCCCGACGCGCCGAAGCGCCCGCCCTTGCACACGCCGTCGGCCCTGAACCTCTACCGCAAGTGCCCCGAGGCGTATCGGCTCCGCTATCGGGCGCGCCAGCCCGCGCCCGACGAGCCGGGCCCCGCCCTGGCCCGCGGCATCGCGATCCACGATGTCCTCGCTGGTTGCGCGCACCAGTACCAGCGCCAGGGCACCCTGCCGATCGATTGGCCGACGCGACTCGCGACGTGCCTGCCTCGGGCGGCCTACCCGGATGAGGCGACGTGGTGGGGCGACCTCGCGGCGGCGCGCGCGCAGGTGGCCGTCGGCCTCGCGACCCTTGCGCCCGAGTTGGAGGTCGTGGCCGTCGAGCGGTTCTGGCGCTGGACCTGGCCGGGGAGCGGCTCCGCCGCCCCGTTCACCCTCGGCGCGAAGGTGGATCTCGTCCTCGCCGGGACCGACGACCGCGGCGACCGCTATCTCGACATCGTCGACTACGCGACCGGCCAGGGGCGGCGGATCGATCGCATCCAGGAACTCGTCGAGCGCCTCGTGGTCAAGGCGAACCTCGGCGGCGAGTACGCCTACATCGTCAGCACGACCGCCTGGCTCGCCTCGGCCGCCTCCTGGTCGGCGGTGCGCGACGAGGACGAGTGCCGCGCGACCTGGCGCGAGATCCGCGGGCTCGCCCACGCGATCGCCACCGACTCCGTCATGGGCCCCACGCCCAGTGCCCTCTGCGCGTACTGCGACTACTACGGCAACGGCTGCATCCTCGATCGCCCGGGCGCGGACGATCGGCGTCATTCGCAGGGTCTGGCGGATTGGCTCGACGCGGAGACGGCAGTCGCGCCGGATGACGCCGAGACCGGCTGAGGGGCGACGGGGCCACGCCTCGCGCGGGGCGGGGGCCGGGCTGGGCAGGGTGGCCACTGTGCGGGACCCGACCGATTCGCCGCCTGCCGGGTGCTCGCCTACGGCGTGGAGTCCGACGTATCCGGCTCCCGCTCGCGGCGGGGGCGGTGCGGCCGCTTCCGCTCCGGCTGGTAGTTGGTGTCGCCCTGGATCGCCTCGTCGACCTGTTGCAGCAGTTCGGCGGGCGTCAGCTTCAGCGCTTTGGCGAGGCGCAGGATGGTGCCCAGGGAAGGGTGGGCCTGGCCACGCTCGAGATCGGCGATGTAGGAGCGGTCGAAGTCGCTCCGCTCGGCGATCTCCCGCTGCGTCAATCCCAGGTCGTCGCGCCGCCGTCGCAGCACCCATCCGAAGTGATCCTGCGCCCGCATCCTCCCCCCGTGCATTCACCGCCTATCATCGCAGGTCGGCCGGGGAACGTGACGTCGAATTGTTGGCTGGAGGCCACAGGATGAGCAAGATGTGGCTTCAGGAGACAAAATTAGGGAACATGGGTGTCCGTACAGGGGTTAAACATGTCGAGGGGGTGTTGCCGCCCAAATATGTCGACGGTGAGGAGACGTCGACCACAGCGCCAGCAATCCCGCGAGGTATGGCACCGAGGTGCACCAGGAGGACGCGACGATGACTATCCCGGACCGGACCTCGACGACACACTCACGGATCCCGACGCCCGTGCTCGTCGCGATGAGCCGCATCCGGCGCGTCGCGGGCCGCCCGACCGATCGCTATCCGGTGGTCTGCGTCGACGCGGCCGGTCGACCGGCCCCCGCGCCGATGGAGTGGCATCGCCTCCGCGCCGCGCGTAACGAGCCGTGCAGCACCAGCGACACCTATCCCTGGCGCGCGCACCACACACGGCTTATGGACCAGGCCTTCCTCGCGCCGCCTCCCTGCCTCGTCGCACCGCTCGCGATACGAGCGAAGGAACGATCGGACACCGCGCCCGACCCGCGAAGCTACGGCTATAGCGCCATCCGCCGGACCCTGGAATACACACGCGAGTGGCGTCCGTGTCCGCGTGCCTTGCTTACCGCGGCGCGCGAGCGCGTCATCGGACCCATCTCCCTCGCGCCGTGCTGTCGGGGCCTTGCCCGTGTGCCAAGCGCGTCGCGGCGGGCCGACCCGAGCGTTATCCTGCGTGCCCCCTTGCGCGGGCGCGGGATACACAGCGCCCGCGATGGGCTACTGCTCGCGATGATCCGCGCCGGACCGATGCCGCCCTGCTCGACCCGGACACCGGTCATGTCGCGTGGCAGATGAAACAGGGGGGATCATGGTCCTAGATCGCCAGCAAGAGGTCCGAGCGCAGACCGAGCGCCGTCTCGCGGAGGGACGCGGGAAAGGGTTCAAGGAGCACTACAAGCCGTGGATCTACGTAAGCGACATCAGCTCGCTCGGGCAGTCGGCGCGAATCTGGAGCGACAAGGTCGGGCGCGTGGTCCAGCTGCTCAGTCAACTGGAGCAGCACGCGTTCTATTTATACGAGTGGTCGCCGAGCGTCGTCGACATTCGGGAGCAGTTTCCTCTCCCCCTCGATAGCACGCTCGCCCTCGCGCAGGAACTCGGGATCGCCCATCCCAGCAAGTGGGGTGTGCCGATCGTCATGACGACCGATTTCCTGTTGACCGTGGATACGGGTGTCGGCCAAAAGCTCCTTGCTCGTGCGCTTAAGTACAGCTGGGATTGCAAGCCGCGCACCAAGGAGTTGCTGCATCTCGAGCGTGCTTACTGGGAAATGGTGGGGGTGGACTGGCGGCTCGTCACCGAGCGGGGCGTGCCGGCTGTCGTCGTCGGCAATGTCATGTCCGTGCGCCCAAGGCGCAATCTGCCCTTGTATCTACCCTTCAGCGGCTATGACATCCCGCGCATCGCGCGCGCGCTGACGGATGCGGTCGTTCAATCGGACGATGTGCTCGCATACTGCGCCCTGCGCTGCGATACCGATCTCGGCCTGGGGGAGGGCGATTCGCTGGCGGTGGCGAGATATCTGATCGCCACGCGTCAGTGGACGGTCGACATGGGTGTGACGATCGATCCGGGTCAACCCCTGGTCCTGCGGTCTGTCGCCCTCGCGTCCGACGGCGAGCGACGGCAAGGGTTGGCCTGATGCTGGCCCTCAATACGCTGCTCGCTTGGTATGCCGAAGGTGGGGAAGGGATTACCCGGGTCGAACGGGTGATCCATATCGACGAGACATCGGGTGTATTCACGGTGTGTCTCCTGCAAGAGCGGACCGATCGAGCGAAGACGCTCGCCATAGCGAAGCGGCTCGATACCCCGCGCCGCTCACGTGCATCGCTCGAGGCCGCGCTCAGCAACGGGTTGGTCGGCATCACCGCCGAGGATCCCCTCGCCTATCTCCGCGTCCCGCTCGAAGACCTCCGGGGGCAGTGCGACCCCGGGACCTTCGCGAACCTCGTCGCGACGCGCGACCGCCGCTGGGCGGTCGTGCGCGCGCTCGTCGCGGAGGGGGGGGTTCGTCTCTTCAACAGCCGGTCGCGCGGGCCGATCATCGAGCAGGTAGCGCGCGAGGAGCAGCTCCGACGCTCGAGAACGTTGTACACGTGGCTGCGCTACTACTTTCAGGGTGGCATGGTGGCGGATGCGCTGGCGGATCGGCGACGCGGCAACGGCGGATTTCGACAGCCGAAGGCGGATACGGGCGCGAAGCTCGGGCGTCCGCGGACAAATGGGGCGATCCTCGCGCAATTCGGGCCGGGCCGGAACCTCACCCCCGAGCAGCGTCGGTTCGGGGTGTGGGCCATCGAGGAGCACTACCTCACGCTCGCCGCGCGATCCATCCCGAGTGCCTATATCGAGGCGATGACGGAGCAGTCCCGCGCGCGGTACGCGGCGAAGACCGGGGTGACCATCCCGTTGGGGTACATCAATGAGCTCGAGCTCGAGCGGATCTGGGGGCGCTACCGGCTGACCCTGGATCCGGCGAAGATCGTCAAGCGCCGCCACGGCGACCACGAGCAGAATACCGAGCATCGCCCGCGGACACAGGATGCCCGTGCCTGGGCGAAAGGGCCGATGGATCTCCTGTATGCGGACTCCTTCGTGCCGAAAGTCGAATTCGTGCACCCCTCGAACAGCCTCCATGTCATCGGCACGGCATCGGTCTATCTCCTGTTCGATCTGAGCAGCGAGCTCATCGTCGGCCTTTCCATGCGATTGGGGAAGCCCATATGGGAGGGCTGGATGGAAGCCCTCGCCAACGTGTTCGAGGACAAGGTCGAGTTCTGTCGGCGCTATGGCTTCCAGATCACGCACGACGACTGGCCCTCGAGCGGGTGCGTACCCGCGCGCGTCGGTACCGATCGCGGGCCCGAGAACTTGGGGACTAACAGCGATTCCATCCCCGGGCTCGATATCGCGCTCCTGACCTTGCCTAAGTGGCGCCCCGACTTAAAAGGGCAGCTCGAGAACCGCTTCCAGCTCCTCCGGACGGGGCTTGATCTGGAATTGCCGGGGCGGCGACGGTCGAGGCGCAGGAGACCGGGCGATCCCGATCCCGAGCGTACCGCGGCGATCACCCCGCGCGAGTACTTCATCGAACTCCTGCGGTGGGTCATCGACTACAACACGACGCATGTCTTCGCCGTGGACCGCCGCACGCCCCTGATGAAGCAGGCGCGCACCGCTCCCCACCCCGCCGCATTCTTTCGTGATGCGGTCCGTTTCCACACGGGCACCCTACGCCGGGAGGATCCGGTGATCGTGCGCCGCCATCTCCTCGTTCGCGGGCGCGCAAGAATCACGCGGGAGGGCATTCGCTACAAGGGCTTGTACTACACCTCCGATCGTGCTGTCAGGGAGAACTGGTCCCAGAGGAGGGCCGTGCCAGGCTGGAAAGGCGATGTGCGGGTCGACCGCCGCAACACCGAGGTAATCTACCTCGATCTCGGTCGCGCGGGGCTGGAGGCGGTGAAATTCAGCGATAAGAACGACCAACAATTCAAGTCGTTCGATTTCGATGAGGTCGAGCAAGACCAGCAAGCATTCCAGGAGCAGCGCGGCGAGGCCCTGGGCCGACAGTCGGATCGTGCGATCGTACGCCGAACCGAGTTGCGCCGGATAACAGCGGGCGCGACGAGGCGGCGCGACGAGGCGACCAAGAATCAGCCCCACCGTGCGCGAACAAACGACAAGGGTGTGCACCGGGGCGCCACCTCCGCCGACATCGACCGCGAGCAGGCGGAGCACTTCGCGAAGGGCGTGGCGACCGGTTCCCGGCCCACGCTCACCCCACCGCCGGCGTCGCAAAACCATCGCCGTGCCGCCCCCCCGCCCCCCGCGGCCCGCCCCGCGCGGGGCGCCGACATCCGCTTGTTCGAGGAGGCGGCGCGGCGCAAGCAAGAACGAGAGGCGCAGCTTCGGTCGTCGCAACAGCACCAAGGAGCGAACGATGACACCAGCAGGTGAGCAGTCGGACGACATGGAACGGCGGGCGGCTGAGCACGGCTGGTTGGTCAATCCGCAGTATGACGAGCAGCTGGGGGAGGCGATTCCGGAGATGCGGGGCAACCCGCTGATCGAGGCCCTCCCACCGCTGCTCGCGGTAGGCGATATCCAAGAGCAGATGGTACGCCCGGTGTATGATGACGCATTCCGGCAACTACCATCCGCCATAAAAGTGCTCAAGCTCAAGGTCACGCTCCGTCAATTCTTCCAACCACTCCCGATTCACCTCACTATCGAGCAGGGTATCGCCCTACAGCTGCGCGAGGGCTACATGGACCGTAACCCGGCGCGGGAACGCTACTGGCGGGAGGTGGAGGGACGGCTCGCCACCTTCACCGCGGCCGCGCACATGGCCCGACCGGGGCCGCTATCCGACGGGCAGCCGGCCACCTTGCAGCTGATCATGGGCGATTCGGGGAACGGCAAGTCGCGTGGCCTGCGGCGAATCCTCGGGCTCACCCCGCAGGTCATCATCCACAACAAATACCACGGTCGTGACCTGCCGTTGCAACAGGTCATCTGGGTCATCGTCGAGTCCCCGCGCAACGGCTCGCTCGCGACGCTGATTTATAGCATCCTGCAGCAGATCGACGGCTTGCTTGGCACGCAGTACGAGGTGGAAAGCAGGCGAAAGCGCCTCAATATCGATTTGCTGTCCGACGAATTGGCCCGCGCGTGCGAGAACCAGCACGTTGGCATCATCGCGATCGACGAGGCGCAGCGGTTTCTGCTGGCCCGGCGGCACAATCAGGAAGGGGACAAGGAGTTTCTCCACTTCGTCGTGCGGCTGACGAATATCCTCAAGGTGCCCATCGTCCTGATCGGCACGCCCGCGATGGAGGGTATGCTGAACACCATGTTCAGCATGGCGCGGCGTGGGAGCGAGATCGGCGACATCATCTGGCCGCGGATGGCCCCGAACTCGGGTGAGTGGCGCCTGTTCTTCGACCAGCTCTGGCAATACCAGTTCACGCGCGAGGGATATGAGCTTGACGATGCGTTGCGCACGGTCTTCTACGACTGCTCGCAGGGCATCGCCGGGATGGCGATCGCGCTCTACTTCTGCACCCAGCGTTATCTTATCAATCAGGAGTGGATGCCGGCGGACGAGCGCGAGCGCTTGAGCCCGGCCCTGGTCGAGCAAGTTTTCGCCCGCGACTTCACCAGGGCACAAGCCGGGATCCTGGCGCTCAGGAGTGGCGATAAGAACAGGATCGCCGCCTTCGAAGATCTGATGCCGCTGCCTGACTGGTATGCCGAGGACGGGGAGATCGCGGAGGAGGGGGAGAGTAGCGCCGCCCATGGCGACGCGTCCACGTCCGCGCCCGCCGGTGAAGCCGGTGCGGCGGGCCCCACCACCGCGCCCGCCAAAGCCCGAACCGGGGGCCGGGGCCGCGCCAAACGGTGGACAGCTGAAGAATGCCACGATTTCGGCGACTTCGAGCGCGCGGGGCTCATCGGCTCGGCGACAGACCTCCTCGAGACGTCGCAGCATCCGGAAACCGAGGAGGGGCGATGATTCCCTGCTTCCCGACACCGTACCCGGACGAGTTGCTGTATAGCGTGTGCGCCCGTCACACGGTGCGGATCGGCTATAACTCCGGCAGGTCGGCGGTCGATGCGCTCCTGGGGAACACCAACGCCATCGCCGTTCCCGATCTGCCGAGCCACCTCAACCACCTCATCGCGGCCCTTCCCCCCGGCCACGAACTCACCGTCAACCGGTTGATCGATCGCTGTACGCTCTTCCCGTTCTATGGACCCTTCCTCCCCCCCGATCGCCATCGGCGTGTGCGCGACGATATGCGTGGCGATGCCGGTATGGCGATTCACCGTCGCAGTGGGATCATGGCCAGCACGGTCGCAGCGCCGGTCGCGCTCCGTTATTGCCCGGCTTGCACCGCCGAGGATCGCGCGCGCCACGGCGAGGCCTATTGGCGCCGTGTCCATCAGGCTCCGGGTGTCGAGGTGTGCCCGACACACGAGGCCTGGCTCGAACGCGGTACGCCGCGCCTCGACGGGCTCGGGAATCGCCATCGTTTCATCGCCGCAGAGCGGGTCCTGCCGGTTGGCGTCCCACGCCGGCTGGACGCCCGCGAGCCGCACCGCGACGACTTGCTGGGGCTCGCACGGGACGCGGGGTGGTTATTGTGCCACGCCGGGGACAGCCCGAGTCCCGGAGACGTGTTCGATCGTTATCGGCTGCTACTCGGTGACCGGGGCTACGTCACCGCCGGGGGCCGTATCCGCCTCGCCGGCCTGCGCGGCGCGATCAGCCGCCGCTACGGGGATTTGCTCGCCAGACTCGGGTGCCCGCTCGACGCGGGGGTGGTCGAGGACTGGCTGGCACGGCTGATGCGGCCCGCCCCTGTCGCGCATCACCCCCTGCGCCACCTGCTTTTAATCCGGTTCGTCGGGCGCGACGTCGCATCGTTTTTCGCGTCCCTCGAAGAGGCGGCCCACCCGCCCTTCGGGCGAGGACCATGGCCGTGCCTCAGCCGGGCCGGGGGCCATTTCGGGGAACTGCGCATCGGACACCCCCGCATCTCCCACCGTCGCGAACGCGATGGTCGGCCGCTCGGCGTCTTCACGTGTCCCGACTGCGCTTTCTCCTACTCGCGCACCGGGCCCGATGATTCGGCCACCGACCGGCTGCGCATCGGGAGGATTCGCGCTTTCGGCGCTATTTGGGAGGGGGAGTTGCGCCGCCTCTGGCGGGATCCCGACGTCAGCCTCGAGGAACTCGCGCGCCGACTCGGCGTCGATCCCCGCACGGCGAAGCGGCAGGCAGATCGACTGGGCCTGCCGTTCCCGCCCGCTGGCAGCAGAGCCGAGCGACCGGAGCGGCTGGCCGTCGTCGGCAATAGCTCACCGACGACGGCGGAGATCACCTCCCGACGCGAGGCCTGGCGCACGCTCGTCTGCGGGCGGGCCACGGAGGGGACGACGGCGCTTCGCGCCGCCGCGCCCGCGCTCTATGTATGGCTCTATCGACACGATCGGCAATGGCTGCGTCAGCACTCCCCCGCGGCGGTGGGCCAACGCCATCCCGCGCGGCGAGTGGATTGGGCGCGACGCGACGAAGGGTTCGAGCGGGCAGTCGTGCGTGCCGCGCGCCGACTCGCTCGCTCCCCCGGCCGCCCCAGGTGGATCACCCAGACCGCGCTCGCGCGGGCTTGCGGCAGGGCGGCGCTCATACGGAGTCACCGCGGCCTGCTCCCTCGCGCCGCCGCCGCCCTGCGATCGCTCGCCGAGACGCGGGAAGCATTCGCCCTGCGTCGTATCGAGTGGGCGGTTGGACGCTACGCCGACGAGGGGATCTTCCCCCATGCCTGGGAACTTGTCGCGCGCGCCGGCATCGCCCGGGTCGCCGCGTTGCCCGTGATCAGCGCCGCCGTCGAATCCGCCATCGCGCGACTTCTTGGTCGCACAGCGGTCAATGTTTGGGATACAGGAGAGGTCGCGTGATTCCGTGGACGATCGTGCCCTATCCGGATGAGTTGTGGTACAGCGTCTGCGCGCGATGGTCCGCCCGCCTCGGTTTCTCGAGCGTCAAGGCGGCATGTCGGGTGCTGTATGGACAGCCCTCCACAATCCCTGCGGTCAGCGTGGCGCTCCATCTCGATAGGATCGTCGCCAACTTGCCGCCGGGCCATACCCTCGACGTCGACCGTATCATCGACGGCCATACCCTGTTACCGCTGTACAGCCCGTTCCTCCCCCCGAGCCGCGTGCATTCGCTCCGCATGCTGATGCGAGGCGACGACGCGAGTACCATGCACATGCAGCTCGGCCTCAGCAAGCGGACTATCCCCGCGCCCGAAGACCTCCGCTACTGCCCGATCTGCGTGGTCGAGGATCGCGAGCGATATGGGGAAGCGTACTGGCATCGTCTGCATCAAGTGCCGGGCCTTTTTCTCTGCCCTTTGCATGCTTCTACCCTCATGAGCAGTAATATTTCCCGCATGAAGATAGGTCGGTCCAAGGGCTTCGTCACGGCCGAAACCGCGCTACTAGCCCCTATGCTCCGATCTGTCACCGCACCGATTGCATACTTTGATCTCCACATGCGTCTCGCTAAAGACGTCGAATGGCTCTTCCGATACGGCGCCTCGGCCAATGATTCACAGTTCTTCCGGTCGCGATATCTGGCCCTGCTTATTGAGCATGGCCTCGCTCGTCCGCACGGTGTGCTCCGCCTTGACGCATTCCTCAAAGTCTTCACAGAGCGCTTTCCCCCGGAGTTTCTCGCGGCGGTTGGTTGTGCCCTCCATGCTCAGCCCAAACGTACTTGGCCTGTTAGGCTCGCCCAAAAGACTGAACATGGTCACCACCCGATGCGGCATCTTCTCTTCATGCAATTGCTCGATTGCTCCGCGGAACAATTCTTTGCCATGCCCGAGCCGGTTGGTCCGTTCGGTCCCGGACCCTGGCCGTGTCTCAATCCCGCCTGTGCCGATTACCGACGCCCGGTCATTAGCGCGCCCGAGAAAATGACGTGGCGGCGCGGTGGCGAGGCCGCCACTGTGGTGTTCTCGTGTGCATGCGGTTTCGCCTATCGTCGAGTAGGTCCCGATCGTGGCGGTGAGAGGCGCTTCACGATGTTCGGCATTGTGCGATCCGGGCCGCTCTGGGACGCCATGCTCGAGACGCTCTGGCACGACACTTCGGTGAATCTGGCGGCCGTGGCCGGCCGACTCAATCTCTCTATCGATAGCACGAACTATCATGCCGCCCGGCTACGCCTGCCGTTCCCCTGTCCGGGGAGTCGCTCAACGGTGTCGGCAGGAGTACTCGAGGCGCGGGGCATGCGTCCCCGCGGTCGGTCTCAGATTAATCCGATTATGCGGCAGCGCCATCGGAGGGCTTGGTCGGAGGCAATGACGGCAGACGCCAGCGCGGGAACGGCGATGCTCCGTAAACGCGAACCAACGGCGTATAACTGGTTACGGAAGTACGATTCCGTGTGGTTCGCAGAACACTCTCCGCATGCGCAAGGCCAATCGCCGCGTCGGCCTGGAATCGACTACGCCGCCCGCGATCTGGAGCTTGCATCGCTGGTCGCCGATGCCGCGCAAGAGTTGCGCGATCGCGAGCCGCCGAAACGTATCACGCGTCACGCGATCAGCGCGATCCTCGGGCGAGCCGAGTTGCTCAGTCCACCTCGTCTCGCCCAACTCCCGCATACGCGTGCGGCACTGACGGTTGCAGAAGAGTCGCTCGTAGATGTAGCCGTACGACGCGTGTGGTTTGCCACCAAACGATTCCATCGGGAAGGCTTGGTGCCAACGCGCCCACAACTCGAGCGTGCGGCACAATGCTATAGACCGTCACAACGTGCCCTTATAGAAGCGCATACCGCGATCGATATAGCCCTGGCTAGCTTCAACGCTCCCGGTAAGATTCGGCAAGGCAACAGTATCTCGAGCAGCTAGTGTCCCTTGCATAGGCGTACCGGGCAGGGCGCAACGTATGGGTTGCGCCCCTGTCCAGTACGCACTTTGCTTTTTTTGGAAGCGTTCGCTAATGCGCCGACTACCAGTGGGTACGCGGTATTGTCGACATTTTGCTTGGTATACGGCAGGGTAAATTTGAGCAATGGCGTAGATGCTAGTACGCGGTCCTATTTCGGCGTACCAAAGCTGAAAGGCGTGGTCGAAGAGGCGGGTGGCAACAATGATGGCTCTGGCACACATTCCGTGCTACCCATCGCGCTGATCCGGCATACTCCTCCGTCTGCGGCCGTGCGGACGCGGCCGGTCCGAAGGGGAGGGGGCCATGAGGGCAGCGTTGTTGTTCCCGCACTTCGTCGGCGTACGGATCGTCGGCACCGCAGTCTTGCCCGATGCGCTGATCATCGAGGCCCGCCCACGGGGAGCCACCGCTCGGTGTCCCGATTGCCGTCGGCGCTCGCGCCACGTCCATAGCTGCTACACGCGCACGCTCGCCGACCGGCCGGTCG